>PVMK01188986.1_pt2 | contig 40631 bp, 39 predicted proteins | sample 1853481 | NCBI WGS metagenome assembly PVMK01 (sample SAMN08533507, study PRJNA380276) | Marine sediment metagenome, whole genome shotgun sequencing project.
CGTCGTGCCACCGGTGATCTTGATTTCCTGCAAAGTGCCCGATGAGGGTGCCGGCACTTCAAGCACTACCTTATCTGTCTCCAGATCGACGAGATTCTCGTCTCTTGCAACCGCATCACCTTCTTTCTTGTGCCATGCGAGCAGCGTCGCGTCAGTCACTGACTCGGGCAACTGAGGAACTTTGATTTCGATATTCATTTAGTCTTCCGTGTTTCTTTTCTCGCCTTGACTTTCATATCGAGCGCAGCCTCGACCAGGGCCTGTTGTTGCTGCAGATGCAACTTGAATATACCGGATGCGGGCGCTGCTGCACCCGGCCGGCCGGCATAAAAAAGTTGCCGTGGGCCGCCCAGGGGCTCCTGCAGACGATGCCGAATGTGATACCAGGCACCCTGGTTCTGTGGTTCTTCCTGGCACCAGACGATGTCGTTCGCGTTCGGGTATTGGGCGATAATTTTCGCGAACTCTTCAACCGGAAACGGGTAGAGCTGTTCGATACGGACGATGGCAACATCGGAAATACCGTGTATTTGCCGCGCCTCAACGAGATCGTAATAGACCTTGCCGCTGCAGAACACGAGCCGCCGCGTTTTCTTCGCGGCAATGTTGCTGCCGTCGGGAATGATCAGCTGAAAGCGGCCGTCGGACAAGGCACTCAATGGCGACACTGACAATTTGTGGCGCAGCAGGCTCTTCGGCGTCATGACGATGAGCGGTTTGCGAAATGGTCGCAGCATCTGCCTGCAAAGCATGTGAAACATTTGCGCGGGCGTGGACGGCACACATATCTGCAAATTGTGTTCCGCGCTCAATTGCAGGAATCGCTCGAGCCGGCCAGATGAGTGTTCGGGTCCCTGTCCTTCATAGCCGTGCGGCAGGAACAGGGTCATGCCGCACAAACGTCCCCATTTCGCTTCACCGGAACTGATGAACTGATCGATAACCACCTGGGCACCGTTCGCGAAATCGCCGAACTGAGCTTCCCAGATCACCAGTGTGTTCGGCTCTGTCGTCGCATAGCCATACTCGAAGGCCAGGACGGCCTCCTCGGATAGCAGGGAATCGATGATTCTGAACGACGAGGGCCGGTCAGAAATATGCTCGAGCGGAATGTATTCCTGCCGGTTGGCCTGGTTATGCAGTACCGCATGGCGGTGAAAGAACGTGCCACGACCACTGTCCTGGCCGGTCAGGCGGCAATTGTGGCCTTTTTTTATGAGGCTGGCATAGGCCATCGTTTCGGCGAAGCCCCAGTCCATATCGATTTCACCTGCCACCATTTGTACTCGCGCGGCCATAATGCGCTGTACCCTGCCATGCGGCACGAACCCGGCCGGCATCGCCGTGATCGATTTGCCGAGTTCTGCGACCAGCGCCGGACTGATCGTGGTATCGACCGGTTCGTCCCAGTCGGTGCCGAGGTATGGCTGCCAGTCGACCGTGAACTCGTCGCCGATCAGGCCGAGCGACGACCTTGGCACGGGTTGACCGCGATCGAGGCGTTCACGGTAGTCCTCCTGCAACTGGCTGATGCCGGCAGCATCGATCAGACCCGCGTCGACGAGTCTTTCGGCATAGAGTTCGCGGGTCGTACTGTGCTGACGGATCCGTGAGTACATGACCGGCTGCGTTGCAGCTGGCTCGTCCGCTTCATTATGGCCATGGCGGCGATAGCAAACGAGATCGATCACGACGTCCTTCTTGAATCTTTGCCTGTATTCCAGAGCCAGTCGCGTGACGAAAATCGCGGCTTCGGGATCGTCACCGTTGACATGAAATATTGGTGCCTCGATCATCTTGGCGACGTCGCTGCAATATGGCGTAGAACGCGCATCGTCCCGGCGGCTGGTCGTGAAGCCGATCTGGTTGTTTACGACGATATGAATAGTCCCGCCGGTTCGGAACCCGTTTGTCTGCGACATCTGGAATGTTTCTGTAACAACGCCCTGTGCACAGAATGCGGCATCACCGTGCACGAGTACGGGTACGACTTCCTGTCGCTCGAGGTCGCCACGACGCTGCTGGCGTGCCCGTACCGAACCCTCCACGACCGGATCGACTATCTCGAGATGTGAGGGGTTGAATGCGAGCGCAATATGCACATTACCGCCCGGTGTCTTCATGTCCGCCGAAAACCCCATGTGATATTTGACGTCGCCCGAGCCCTTGATCCCGGCAGGGTCGGTACTGCCCTCGAACTCTTCGAACAGGTCTTCCGGAGACTTGCCCAGCACGTTGACCAGGACATTGATTCTGCCGCGATGCGCCATGCCGATCACGAACTCGCGGACACCCGCCTTACCGCCCTGCTGAATAAGATCGTCGAGCATCGGGATGAGGCTCTCGCCCCCTTCCAGGGAAAATCGTTTCTGGCCCACAAAACGCGTATGTAAATAACGCTCAATGCCTTCCGCGCAGGTCAGCTGACTGAGCAGCCATCGTCGTTCGTCATCTTCAAGCCCACCGGACACGGCGCCCTGCTCGAAATGCTTGCGCAACCAGAGCCGCTCCCTGGCACGCGAAACGTGGGCGAACTCGGCGCCTATCTTGCCGCAATAGATTTTCTTCAGGAGCGCGTAGATATCCCGGAGCTTCATGCGGCGGCTGCCTGTCCCCGCCAGACCGCCCGTGGAGAATTCCGAGTCCATGTCAGCCCCCGTCAGGCCGAGATAGTCCATTTTCAGGACGCCGGGTACGTGCCGCTCCTGGAGCTTCAGGGGATCCAGATCAGCAATTTGATGTCCCCTGAGGCTATAGACCTGGATCAGGCGGGACACTGCCGCCTGTTTCTCGTTTGCTGAGCTTACGCTGGATGCGGCGACGGCCGTGGTTCGGCCGTTACCATTGCGGGCCCGGGACTGTTCCAGCAAACGCCGTCGGATCGGCGTGTGTGCTATTTCTGTCTGACCATCGCCAAGACTCCTGAAATAGTGTCGCCAGCTCTCCAGCACAGCGTCCGGATTCTCGATAAATTGCTCGTACAGAGCTTCAATTGCAGCTGCATTGCTGCCGAATAATGGCGAAGACGCATATTGGTCTTTCAGGGAAATGCTCATGAGGCAATACGGGTACGGACAGTCAGGAGTCCTGAGTATAATTGGCCTGAGGGCCGATGGCCGAAAAAAAAGGGGCGCTAGTTTAGCCCAAGGCCTCTCACGAGGGAATCAGTCTGCCGCGGCCCGAATGTTTCTTCTTTGCAATAGTCGATCAAAGACCAGGCGAGCACGGAGTTGCGCTCCGTCGCGAAATAATATTCGGCCTAAAAGACGCGCAGCAGGTAGACGAACTCATAGCAGACGAGGCATGCATAGAAACTGAAAAACATGGTCAGGACGATCCCGGTCCGCATGAGATTGAAAATTTTCCATCGCGACAGAAACACGAGCATCAAAATCCCGAGGCCGGTCAGCAGCAACTTGGTTGCAGCAAACGTCAGCGTGCTCTTGCTGATCACTAACGCCATGATCGGATTGATTTCGACCGCACCACGATCGAGCAGTTGCAGCGTGAAGAAAGCATCCATGCAACTCAGTAACATCGTCCCCGTGGCCAGGAAAAACAACCACGGGTGATGCCAGTCCGTGTACAGCGGCTCGCCCTCATCCCCACGGCGCGTGCGGCGCCGTCGCGACCGCAAAAAACCGTAAAACACGGTTCGCCACGATAACTGACGCCGGGTATCGCGGTCTCGGCTCTCAGGCAGTGCCCCTGTTTGCTCCAGATTACTCACAATTTGCTCTGTTCTCCTGCTTATGGCCGGCTGCCATCTATCTGCATATTCTAGAAAGCCACCGGTCCTCAGTCTCGCGATTCCGTCACGCTATCTGCGGCGCCGGCTTGGATGCCGCTGTCCGTGTATTGCAGCAGATAGGCGATTAGCCCATTTCTGTCCTTCGGCTCCGACAATCCCGGGAAGCTCATGCGATTGCCGGGGAGGAAGGCAAACGGCTCCGCCAACCAGGCATCCAGAGCACGTGGCGTCCAGACAAAGCCACTGGCCGACAGCGCGTCAGAATACGGATAATCCGGGGCGCTGCCCGCAGTCCTCCCAAAAACGCCGAACAGGTTTGGTCCGACAATGGTGCCACCACTCTCCTCCAGACTGTGACAGGCGCGACATCGCGTCGATAATGCTTCGCCACGACTGGTATCGGCAGAAGCGTACACACCCTCTGTAAGATAATCTCTGGAAGAGAGTACTGTTTGCTCACCGAGTGTAGCCGCGGTCAACGGTGCGGCTGTCACACTGTTCTTCGAAGCGGCATCTGTTTCGCTTCGTTCGCAGGCACCTAGCGACAACGTGACTGCTGATACCCATACAATCAGGACTGCCCGACTCATTGACTAGCGCTCCAACATGCTTATGTTTCTTTGCATGGATCCTATCGTAACCGCTGCATACAAGCTCCCCTGCCCTGCAAGAAGGCCCGCGTCACAGACCCCAGGATTGGTCGATCGTTGTGCGCAATCTTCTTCCTATGGCACCCATGCCGCTAGCAAGGACCATGCTACGTCTGTAAGTAATTGTTATACAACATAGTTTCAACAACGCACATTTCCTGAAAAACCCGCATGCATGAGACGTTGGCGACCGTGTTCGAGGTCGAATCCGATCATCGATACGGCAATTCGCGGATTGGAAGACACTGCCAAAAGCGACATAATCAGGCCGTCGGCAAATCGACTTGCCGTCCGCCGGGGCGCTCTCTATGAAAGGCTACACCGCAACACTCGACACCGGGGAGGCGATTTTCTACCGGGACCGCAAGCGGTGGTTCTGGTCGCTTTCGGTCCTGTATCCGCTGCAACCATTTCTCGGCATCTGGCTACACGCCGAGACTGGCAACGAAGCGTGGCTATTGCTTCCCCTCGCGCTCGGTTATGTTGCAGCACCGATACTTGATTGGCTCCTCGGCGAAGACGAAAACAATCCGCCCGAGGCCGTCGTCCTGCAGCTCGACAGGGATCGCTACTATCGTCTCCTGACTTATAGTGTCGTACCACTCCATTATGTGGGGCTGATCGGCGTTGCCTACTGGGCTGGTACGCAAGAACTGGCCTGGTGGTCGTTCATCGGACTGGCAGCGGTCGCCGGCATTGCCAGCGGGCTCGGTATCAACACCGGACACGAGCTCGGGCACAAGAAGTCGAAACTCGAACGGTCCCTGGCGAAGATCGTTCTCGCCGTGCCGGTATACGGCCACTTCTGGATCGAACACAACCGCGGCCATCACCGCGATGTGGCAACGCCTGAGGACCCGGCGAGCGCCAGAATGGGTGAGAGTATTTACAAATTTGCACTGCGGGAGATTCCCGGCGCTTTCCGGCGTGCCTGGGATATCGAAAGAGAGCGCCTCGAGCGGCGCAACAAGCCGGTGTGGAGCAGCAATAACCAGATTCTGCAGTCCTTGTCGCTATCGGTCGTGCTGCAGCTCGGACTGATTATCGCTTTCGGCTGGAAGATGATGCCCTTTCTTCTCATCCACAATGTCCTCGCCTGGTGGCAGCTGACAAGCGCCAACTATGTCGAGCACTATGGCCTGTTGCGACTGAAAGACCAAAGGAACAAGTACGAGCGTTGTCACCCGCATCACTCGTGGAACAGCAATCATATCTACAGCAATCTTGTCCTCTTTCACCTGGAAAGACACTCCGATCATCATGCACATCCTCTGCGCCGATATCAGTCGCTGAGACATTTTGATGATTTGCCGACCCTGCCGAACGGATATTTCGGCATGTACCTGCTCGCATACGTTCCGCTCCTCTGGTATCGGGTGATGGACAAGCGTCTGCTTGCCCTGGAGCACATCGCCGGGGACCTGGACAAAGTCAACGTCGATCCATCCAGGAGGAAGGCGCTGTATGAGAAATACGGCCAGTCTCAAAAACTGCAGGCAGCCTGAACCTCGATGAGTAAATTCAAATGCCCTGAATGCGACTATATCTTCAGCGAGGAAGATGGCGATGCGCATGAAGGCTATCCGCCCGGAACGGAGTTTGTGTCCCTGCCGGAGGATTTTGCCTGCCCGGACTGTTCGGTCCGCTTCAAGGAAGACTTCGAAAAAATCTAGGCAGGGTCAACCCCGAATCTCCTGAAAAGAGTCGCTTTCGGTGATTCTGCTGCGCATGCCCGCGCGACTAGACTGGATCCTTTGCCCTTGCGAGAAGCCAGTGCGGTCATCAGTGCCACTTGTGCGGGCCCCAATCGTGGCAATCATGATTTTTCAGGTCGCTGCACTATTTGCCCGTGCCTTTCTGGAAATTCGTCTGATCGACAGCGGCGAACCACAGCCTTTTGCCCAGGATCTTAGTTATCTGGTCGTACCACCGATACTGATCATCCTGATGTATCCCATCCTGCGCCGGCATGGGTCTTACCTGCGCGCTCTGGTGCGCCGGCAGGATTTGACCGTTCGGCTCATTGCCGCGTCTGTGCTCCTCGGGTTCGCGTTACGAATGAGTTTTTGGGGCGGCCTGATTTCCTTTGTATCTTTCGGTGTTTTACGAAACACCGATCCAAATGCAGTTGTTGGCCCTGTGATTTCGTTTGGTTGCCCGGATGCGAACGTTTTAGCACTAAGTTTTCTTGTGATGTCTTTCCTTGTCCCGATGATAGAAGAGATTATCAACCGCGGTTTGATTCTCCAGAGCTTGCTGCACAGAGGGAGGCTTTTTGCCCTCATACTATCGTCAGTTTTGTTTGCGCTGATCCACGACCCCCACGCAATAGCGGTTGCATTCCTTATGGGCCTGTTTCTTGGCGTGCAGATGATCAACTGTAAGACGCTGTGGGGTCCGCTGATTACACACGCGACCTACAACGCAATGGCAATTCTTGGTTGGGAATGTGTGCGCGCACAATGGAACCCGATTGAATCAACACCTGCGGTGATGGGCACAGGCTCAATCGCCGCAGCATTGGCCGTGATGGGGATTGCGTTAAGTATCATCGTCGTACAGCGAAACAAACATCGAGACGCATGAGCGCCCCGATGTCTGAACTTGTTAGCTACTCCAGGCGTCTGCGACGCGCTCGATCACGTGAGACACGGCCTGAACGACGCCTTCATAAATATTGATGAGATCCTGACCAAGGCTCCCGGAATTCGTTACTCCGCCAATATCGTTGCCCGAGCCGCTGGAACAACCGTCACCTGCACCTGATACGAAACTTAGTTCACTCGATTTTAGTTCACGCATAGCATCAACCTCCATGTTTCTGCTGATTATTGTATTACGCCGATCGCGTGATTTGACAATAGCCGACTGCGGCAATTTTCGAAGTATGATTTATTCGGCGAAATTGCAAGAAATAGCCGCTGAAAGGCGATGCCTTGACCGCCATGTGATGCAAAACACAGTTCCCGCTGTGAACCCCGTCTACGCTGTGGCATTCGTGAAAACTCAACAATTGCCGGTGATGGGCGGAGTACCGATATGAATGCTTTGCGATTAAAACTGACTGTCCTTCTGCTGGGTCTCGTGATGGCCGGCAGCGTATCTGCGGATGACAATTTGTGGCTGGGATTCAAAGCCGGCACGCTCGGCCTGGGTCTTGAAGCGACCTGGCGGCCGATAGCCTGGTTCGACATCCGCGCGGGCGCGAACGCCTTTGATTACGATGATGAAGGCTCCCAGGCCGGCGTCAACTACAACGCGACGCTACAGCTCGAGACCTATTATGCGACGATGAACTTTCGTTTTCCGTTGAGCCCGTTCCGGGTGACCGCAGGCGCGTTTTCGAATGGCAACGAGTTGCAGATGGTGAGCGCGGATTCACCGACGTTCGATATCGGCGGTGTCCCTTACGACCAGACCCAGGTTGGAACATTGCGCAGCACGACATTCTTTGAGGATGTTGCGCCCTACCTCGGCTTCGGATTCGACTTCAATGTATTCGGCAAGGTGGGTTTGAATCTCGATCTTGGCGTGCTGTGGCAAGGCGAACCGTCCGTCACGCTCACAGCCGATGGCACTCTTGCAGATGACCAGAACTTCATGGATGCGCTCGAGACCGAGCGTCTCGAACTCGAGGCCGAATTTGAAGACTACAAAGCCTACCCGGTCCTGTCGCTCGGATTCAGTGTCAATTTCTTCTGAGAAGAGATCAGATCCCAGCTCAATCCGCGTAACCTTCGCCCGACGAAATACAAAGCGCCCGATGTTCGCAAGACATCGGGCGTGTTTTTGTCTACTGCCAGCTAATTCAGGCGGTACATATCCTCGTCATACAGGCGTCTTCCATGGATGATTTTGTTACCTTAGGTTTGTGTCGAGTCCGCAGATTCGTGACCCATCCTAGCCGAGGTATCAGACATGACATCATTCACCGACCAGATACGACGCAATTCCGTTGCCCTCATCAGTCTCGTCGTTGCCCTCTCGAGCCTGGGATACAATACCTGGCGTAACGAACAAACCGAAAGCAATCGAAATGTCCGTGTAGCCGGCATGCAGCTGCTCTTGAAGCTCGGTGAACTGGACAGGGTCGTATTCTTCGCCCACTACGACAGGGATAATCAGGAAGGCAATCCGCGCACAGGCTGGTCCTATGCATTGACCGTGCGAGATCTCGGTGCCCTGACACCCGAGCCGGCCAGTAGTGCTACGGCGAGTCTTGTCGAAGTCTGGCAGGAAAACTGGTCGGGCCTGGGTGCATCAGACGAGGCGGCAGCGAAGATCTCAGACAGCATCGACACAGCCCGAAACGATGTCCTTCAAGTGCTGGCACAACTCGACTGAGATCAAATTCGAACCAGCGGATTATGGCGAACGATGAATAGCCCCGCGACAATCACTAACAGCAACGGGATCGGAAGCAAAACAAGTGTGTACCAGCCGTAGTAGTACATTACAGTCCCCGCAAGCAGTGATGCGATGGCCGATGTGCCGAACACGCTGAATTCATTGACGGCCTGCGCCTTGAATCGCTCGGCCATCGAATAGGTCAGCGTGAGCATCGTCGTACCGCCGATATAGAGAAAATTCCAGCCGACGCCCAGCATTACCAGGGCAAACCAGTAATGCATGATCGACTGCCCCTGTAATCCAAGCAAAGCCGCCGCCAGAAGCGCTATGGCACCCACCGTCATCATCTTGACCGTACCGAGCCGCTCGATCAGCAGTCCGGACACCAGGGACGGAACGTACATGCCGAGGACGTGGCCCCGGATTACGTTGGCTGTTTCCTCAAGAGAATAGCCGTCATTGATATGCATGCTGAGTGGTGTGGCCGTCATGATCAACGTCATCACGCCATAAGCGACTGTCCCGCCGAGTACCGCAACAATAAACACCGGTTGTCTGACAATCTGAGCCAACGATCTGTGGGATTGCGTTGTCGTGCCGTGTTCCTCGCCCCGCAGGGGACCGAGCGTCAGAAACAGGAGTGACTGGACGACATACAACGCGGCCACTGCAATCAGCGTGCCCACATAGGGGACGTCGCCAAGCCAGGATGGAGCGTGTTTCACAAGTTCGGGACCGACGAAGGCTCCACCGATCGCACCGACCAGCACGATCGAAATCGCGCGACCGGCATGGTCGTGCTTGACGCTCTCAACTGCGGCGTAACGGTATTGCTGTGTAAAAGCCATGTTGATGCCGAAGATGGCGGCAGCACCGATGAATAGTGGAAAGCTCGAGACCGTGACTGCGTACGCTGCCAGCAGTGCCGACGCGGCAGCCGACAGCGAGGCAAGTGCAGATCCGAGCTTGCGGCCAATAGCACGCATCAGGAGCGTCGCCGGTATGGTTGTCGCTGCGACACTGATTACCATGACCGACACCGGCAGCGTGGCCAGTGCCCGGTTGCCGGCCAGCTCCGAACCGATGATCCCGCCGAGTGTCACCAGCACTATTGCGCCTGTCGCCGAGATTAGCTGGCAGCTTAAAAGAATTGACAGGTTGCGTTTGGCCATAAGTGCGGCATTCTCACACATTTCCACCCGTATAATTGCCGCATGCTCGAGATCAACGACAACGTTTCCATCCCCCTGACCGAGATAGAAATTTCAGCTATTCGCTCCCGGGGTGCGGGCGGTCAGAACGTCAACAAGGTGTCGACAGCTATTCATATTCGATTCGACGTTCAGGCATCGTCGGCGCTTTCGGATAATGACAAGGAGCGCGTGTTGCGCCTCCGGGATCAGCGTATTTCCAAAGAGGGCATCATCGTTATCAAGTCCCAGAGATTTCGCAGCCAGGACAAGAACCGGTCAGATGCACTTGCAAAGCTGGCGGAGATGATTCGAAAAGCGTTGGTCGAAAAAAAGGCGCGGAAACCGACCAAACCACCTACACGATCCAGGGAAAAACGTCTCGACGAAAAGACCAAGCGCGGTCGACTCAAGGAAACGCGGCGAAAAATAATCGAATAGCTCTCAGTAAAATATTCACCAAACGCTACGCAGCGTCGCAAAGCACGTGATCGTTATTCCATCGGCACCCGATACTGCTCCAGTAATCGGTGAGGCCCAGTGCCTGCAGAAGCTCCGGAAATTCTTCGTGTTCACGAAGCACTTTGAATTCATCCAGATAAATTATTTCAATTTCGTAGAATTCACCCGACTGCTGCAATGCCCAGGCTGCCGCCATCGCCTTGTCCCCCTGACCCAGCAATGCCCAAAGCGTCAGTTCTATGTTCTTTTGCAAAACACCGCTTTTTGCAGCCGCAGAAATGGCTGCAACGGTTTCACCAAGGCTTTCTGTGTCGGACGCATTCATTATTCCGTCGAAAACCGCGTCAACCCATCCCGTTGGCTGGCTATACGATAGCAATGCTTCTTTCGCCTTTTGTCTGGCCTCGTCTATTCGTTGTTCACGTATCAGGAAAAGCGTGTAGGAGAGATTGTGAATCCAGGAACCGACTTCTTTGTCGGCAGCTTTTGCGTAGTATCTATCAGCGTTTTCCGAGTCGTTCAGCCAGTGATAAGCAACGCCAAGCCGCGCATTCAGTATGGGCGATGCGGTGTCCATTTCCTGGGCCATCTTCGCCTGTTCTAGTGACTTCTCGAGTAGCCCTACGTCTGCCAGGAATCGCGAATACCAGTGGTGTGACGTCGGATAGACACTTGAACTGTTGATCGCAGTCTCGAAGGCTTCGGCCGCGTCCGCCCAATTGAATCTCTTGGTTGCAACAAATCCGTAGACCGTACCCGCCGAGTCTCGAATTCCGGGATCCAGTTCCGTCCCGGTATTGGCCGTTTCGATGGCCATTTCGTACAGTGATTCCCGGTCGTTGCCCGGATAGTCAGCTAGCAGTACGTACGAATTTGCGAGCCCCAGGTAGGCAGGTCCGTAGTTGGGGTCCAGATTTATCGCTTCTGTGAAAAATTCCACGGCTCGATTCAGTTCTGGTTCTGAGCGTTTGCTAAAGGCGAAGTCGCCGAGCAAATAAAGGTCATACGCCTCGAAGCTGGCCGGTCGGGTGGATGCTGTAACCGCAATTTCCGACTTGCCCAAAATCGCATCACGCACACGGTTGGCGACCCGTTCATGCAGCCCAAACACTTCCTCCACTTCCTCAGCCGCGCCGTCGATACTTTCAGACCAAAGAACCACACCGTCACCTGCCACCACCTGCGCCGTGATTCTTACTCGGCCACCTGCCTGCTGAACGCTGCCCGTAACCACCGAGTCAACGCCCAACTCTTCTGGAATTTGATGAACAGGGACTTCGCACGGTGCCTTAACGACCCTGAGCTTGGGCACGCGATAAAGTGTGCTGACCAACTGTTCCCTGAATCCATAGACAAACGGCTCGTTCAGCTCCGAACTCATGTTTTCAAACGGACACACGACGACAGAACTCATGGAGGATGGTCGATTGCCAAGGACAACAATCGCGATCACAGCGATTGCCAGGGCACCGCCCACGATTGGCCACAAATACGCAGGGAAGAACGGAATTCTTCCGAGCTCCTTCGGCTCAGGGGCGACGAGTGGCGTAACGGGCAGCATGAGTCGATAGCCACGCCGTGCGATTCTCTCGATGTAGGTGGGATGTCGGCTATCGTCACCGAGGCAGCTGCGAATAACAGAGATACTACGGGTAATCGGTTCGTCGCTCATCGCGCGCCCGTCCCACAGGGCCTCGACAAGATCCTCGTTACTGACAACCTCACCTTGACGGCTCGCCAGAAATACCAGCACATCCATCGGGCGCGGTTCTACCGTCACCCGGGTCTCACCGTCCCGCAACAAGTTGCGCTCGGGCAAGACAGTCCACGGCCCGAGTTCGAATCCTTTCCTTAGATCTTCAAACGTCGCCAAGCTGATGGTCCCCGCTCTGTTGCGCTTTGTTGTCGTTGGAACAGCGCTCAGGCCAATAGTACGTTAAGAATGGTCCGGATTCCGCGCTGTCGCTGTTGGCGTCACCTGCAGGGCTTGACCTATCGTGTTATGTTGTTACCATGGTAACACCTAAGACGAATCACTGAGGAAATCATGCCAAAACATCTGATCCAAAGGACGCAAACCGGCGTCCGCATCGAAAAATCCCTCCTGAAAGTCCTGAAAGGACTGGCAGAGTATTGCGAGCTGTCGCTTGGAGACCTGCTGGAGGGCATTGTCCTGCACAGTTTTGAAGGCAAGGCGCCCTTCTCCGAGGAAACGATCAAGGTCGTGAATGGACTCAAGGAGGTCTACGACTGCAGGTTGACGGCTGCCGACAGCCACAAATTGCTGGAGAAGGAGCAATGAGTGCCCTCGCCCGGAGTGCACCGCCTTGTGGTGCTTCAATAAGCATTGAAGCTTTCGAGGACTGTACCGTCGATCCCGATCAGTTCGATCACGAAGCCCACATCTATGTCGGCTGGTCATACTTGCAGTTATACGAGCTCCAGGAAGCGATCGACCGGTTCAGCGCTGCGCTGCGCTGTTTGACGAAGAAACTCGGTGTCGAAACGAAGTATCACGAAACGATAACCTGGTTCTTCATGATTTTGATCGCCGACAGACGATCGACATCGGCATCGAACGACTGGCAAGGATTCAGGCAGGGCAACGCGGACCTTTTTGCCAGGCGGCCCTCAATAATCAGTCAATACTATTCTGACAAACGACTCGGCACATCGCTGGCCCGGACACAATTCGTGTTGCCGGACCGTGTGCCGCTAACCTGAAGCATCGAACCGTGGCCGCACGAGATGTCAGAAGAGTCCCTCGATCCGCCCTTCTGAGTTAACGCGTATGTTTTCGGCGGCCGGTTTCCTCGGCAACCCGGGCATGGTCATGATGGCACCGCAGACGACGATGACGAATTCGGCGCCGGCCGCCAGCCGAATTTCACGAATTGGCACAACATGCCCTTTTGGCGCACCGAGCAGATTCGGATCCGTTGAAAAACTGGATTGAGTCTTGGCCATGCAGACGGGATAGCTGCCGTAACCGCTTTTTTCGAACTCGGCAAACTGAGCACGCACCTTCTTGTCTGCGATCACGTCATCGGCGCCATATATCGTTCTGGCAATATGGCGCGCTTTTTCCCACAAGCTCATGTCATCGTCGTACAGTGTTCTGAATTGAGCCTGTTTTGAATCGGCCAGGCGCACGATGTGCTCGGCGAGTTCCGTTGCACCTTTGCCGCCTTCTGCCCAGTGCCGGCATTCGATAGCCTCAAGACTAAAGCCACGGCAGTAGTCTTTAATGACTTCGACCTCGGCATCGGTGTCGGCGCTGAACCTGTTGATGGCGACTACAACGGGCACGCCAAAATGGCCCAGGTTGCGAATATGCTGGCCGAGATTGATGCAACCTTCCTGCAGCGCATCAGTGTTTTCCTCAGACAGCATCTTCTTCGACACGCCGCCATGCATTTTCAAGGCTCTAATCGTCGCCACCAGTACCACGGCAGCCGGAGCCAGGTCGGCTTTGCGACATTTGATGTTGAAGAATTTTTCCGCACCAAGGTCGGCGCCGAATCCCGCTTCTGTTACTACGTAATCGGCAAATTTCAGTGCTGTCTTGGTTGCAACGACTGAATTACAACCATGCGCAATGTTTGCGAACGGTCCGCCGTGTATCAGCGCCGGGTTGTTTTCCAGGGTCTGTACGAGGTTCGGCATGAAAGCGTCTCTGAGCAATGCTGTCATCGCGCCTTGTGCCTTGAGTGCTTTGACTGTGACCGGGGAAAGATCACGCGTGTAGCCTATGACGATATTCGCCAGGCGTCGTCCAAGGTCTTTGAGGTCAGTCGCCAGGCAAAAGACTGCCATGATTTCGGACGCGACGGTAATGTCGTAGCCGCTTTCTCGCGGTACACCGTGAATCCTCCCCCCGAGTCCAATCGTAATGTTGCGAAGTGCACGGTCATTCATGTCGACAACGCGTCGCCACGTGATACGGCGGGGATCAAGGCCGAGTTCGTTTTCCCAATGAATGTGGTTGTCAATCAGCGCCGCCAACAAGTTGTGAGCCGCACCAATCGCATGAAAGTCGCCCGTGAAGTGAAGATTGATGTCGCTCATCGGGATGACCTGAGCATAACCGCCACCGGCCGCTCCGCCTTTCATGCCAAAGCAAGGCCCGAGACTTGGTTCACGAAGACAAATGACGGCGTTCTTGCCGATGTGATTCAGCGCATCACCAAGTCCAACTGTTGTCGTAGTTTTGCCCTCACCTGCCGGCGTCGGTGAAACCGCTGTCACCAGGATCAACTTGCCATCATCGTTTGATGCCGCAGCATCGATGGACTCGTAGGCGATTTTGGCTTTATCGTGACCCCACGGAATCACAGATTTCCCGCTGATGCCAAGTTTTTTGCCAATGTCCTGAATCGGCAGCATCTTTGCCGCCTGGGCGATCTCGATATCTGGTTTTTGACTCACTTTGAAACCCCGTTGTTCTCAGTCAGCGCATTTTATAGAAAAAAGTAAAAAAGGGTGTCAGATTTATTTTTCGCGGAAATGTCCTGGCAATGGCCACGAAAAAGCGACAATCAAATCCGTTACCTTTGCTGCTGCAAAACAAAAGACGAATCGGTCACCGGAATGCCAGCTCTACTCCTGCAGCATCCTGATCGCAGCCTCAAGCTGAGAGTCTGAACCAGATCGGAGGGCCGCCCTGTCGTAGGGCACTGCAACGTCTGGAACGACACCTTTTCCTTCCGGTACATAGCCATTCACAAACCGGGTTTCGGCGACTGGATAAACCAATGACGCGCCTATTTCCAGCGGTAGCACATCAGCCACCAGCACCATGCCCGCCGTTGTATCGCCGATGACCTTGGCACGCCCCAATGCCTGCATAGCCCCCGGCAGTTCTTCTGCTGATGAGGCACTCATTTCATCGACAATGAAAACCACCTTCCCCTCATAAGCATTTGGGGATGGGTCAAGATTGATATCGTCGGGTCCACGACGCCCAACGTACTGCCAAACACGAGCAGTCTCTCTGATGAGATGCTCAGCGATGGCACGGCGAACCTGAAAATCACCGCCTACATTACCGCGCAGATCAATGATCAAGCCTGCCATGTCGTGATATTCGTCGATGGCAGCGATGATGCGCCCGGTCAAGTCACCATGGAAGGAGTTGAAGCGAATGTAGCCAAACTGTTCGTCAATAACGCTCTTCTCAAAATCCAAATAGACTGGCGGGATGCCGGCTATAAGCTCTATCGCACCTTCTCGTGCAAAGGCCGTAAGCTGCACTTTTTGCTCTGCACCGGAAGTGTCCAGATAAACGATTTCGACGGTTTCACCTGCATCACGAAACAATTCCCGTTCAGCGCGTTCCGTGGCCAGCAATCGTGGTCGTATGGCTGGCACGGGAGGAGTGGAAGCCTCTGTCATGAAATCTTCCAGTGTCAGGTTGTTCAAACTTGTTATGACCGTTCCGGGCTGAAGGTCGAGTGCTAAATCACCCAATATAGCCTTCCGGCGTATGACAACAAGGTGCTTATCAACGATACGGAGGTTTAACCCGACCTCACCATCAGCAAAGGAGGCTGGAGCGCCGATCCATTCGGGATGATCATTGGGAATAACGCCAATATGAGATACTCCAAGTCGAAAAAGCATGGTGTTCAGCGTGATATAGAAGTCTTTCTCGGTTGGCGCTGACAGGGCCTTTTCGCGGTACTCATCACCAAGAGCCCGCCAGTCGCGTCCACCAAATGTCTCGTCATAGAAAGACGAATTAATTGTTTCCCAGACTTGCGTAAAGGCGTGTTCTCTATCGGATGTGACATCCGCGTCAGTGCAACCGGTTACGGAAATACAAATTAAGGCAAGAGCTACCAGCGCAATTCTTGCGACACCCGTTCTTTCCTCGGATATGTTCCTTTTCATGGCGACAATGATCCCAACGTTCAGATCGTCATAATCTGCCGACCCCTGGCCAGGATATCTATCAGCAATTACCCCTAGTCGAGTTCGCCGAGTCAAAACCGGATCAATACCGACGCTGCCGCGAACCCGAAAACGACAGGGCAAATAGGATACAGAAGGGCGAACAGTGTCGGGCACTGACTTGGCCATGAACTGGCACCTTTTTTGTGCAGCTATATCAAGGGGCGGCAACGATCTGGTAGATTTCCCCGGCACCGTAGTTCAGCGCATACAATTCGCCGTCCACACCCTCTGCGAAGGACGAGATACTGAGCGTGGTATCGTCGAGTTCATCAGGTGCAACGCCTTGCGCGCTGCTTGCCAGTACACCCCATATGCGACCAGAGCCGAAATCGCCGAAGACGTAGTATCCCTGCAAATCGGGAATCGCAGCGCCGCGATACACGAACCCGCCGGTTACTGAAATATTCCCATCGACATGTCCGTATTCGGTGATTGGATCCACATTGTTGGTTGCACAACCTGAGGGTGGTTCGAAACAATGCGCACCCTCGCGCTCGTCCCATCCATAATTCATTCCCTGATCGACTCTGTCGATTTCCTCCCACTCATTTTGTCCGACGTCGCCTGCCCACAGCTCGCCGGTCTGACGGTCAAAACTGAAGCGCCACGGGATTGCGAAATCCCCAGGCATAAATCTCGGGGCACGGCATTGTGCCCACGCCGTCGACGCAGTCGGTATTTGACGAAAACGGATTTGTCGCTGGAATTGCATACCGGGCCGGCGGCGCGACATCAACGTCAAGGCGCAGGATGCTGCCTAGAATATAATTTGTGTCCTGCGCGCGTTCGTTCGGATCTCCCCCGTTACCACCGTCACCAAACCCGATATAGAGATTCCCATCCGGTCCAAAAGCAATATTGCCGCCGTTATGATTTGAAAACTCCTGAGGGACAGTCAGGATTTCGAACTCTGACGACTCGTCAAGATTGCCCGTTGCCGGATCGCGCGTAAAACGGGAGATGACCGACACCAACGGTGTCCCGGTTCGTGTGTAGGAAACGTAAACCTGGTCGTTGCTTGTGAAATCCGGATGAAAGGCCATGCCAAGAAGTCCGGCTTCGTTCGCTCCGGAATTTACGCGACCGCGAATATCGACGAACACGGAACTTGATGATACGTTCGGGTCATTATCAAACACTCTGACCACGCCAGACTTTTCGACGACGAACCAGCGTGAATTATCGCCCGGCGCCTGCTTTAGTGCGACCGGAAGACTAAACGTCAGCTGACTGAAAACCCTTTGCACATCCGTCTCCAACGAACCCGACGGCGGTGGTGGCAGCGGTGGCGTAGTGACGGACTGTGTCGAAGCCCCTCCTCCGCAGGCGGACAGGAATAACATCAGTCCTAATGTCGACAGAGATCGAACAGCGTCAGAATGCTGCAAGGTAATTCTCCGGTGCAATGCCCAACAAAGCCGATCATAGGCGCAAGCCTTATCGCAGTCACGATGTCGCCAGTCGGCGACCTGTGACAGCCCATATTCGCTGGCCCCATCTCGCCTGGAAAGTGCTATGTAAAATTACACTCGATCGTTGCATGCGGGTACTATCGAAAACCACCCGACCTGAACAAAAGGATAAGAATGACGTCGATGCTCCGCCGCTGGCTGATCATGACCGTCTTGAGTATTTCAGGCGGCGTCATTTTTCTACTGCCGTTCCTGCAGGAAGTCTATTACATACCGATAGCCCAGGCGCTGAACCTCAGTAACACTGAGGTTGGTTCTCTGATGAGTATATTCGGTGTAACGGCATTGATTTCATATTTTCCCGGTGGCTGGTTGGCAGACCGCGCGTCGCCAAGGAAGCTGATAACGACTTCACTTTTATCGACCGGGGCAACCGGCCTCTACTTTGCTACCTTCCCAGGCTACGAAATGAGCCTCGCGATTCATGCGTTCTGGGGTGTCAGTATCACTCTTCTTTTCTGGGCAGCAATGATTCGCATCACGCGCAACTGGGCGCCACCCGACCAACAGGGAAGAGCTTTCGGCATCCTTGAGACTGGTCGCGGCTTCGGAGAAGTGCTGAGTTCCATGGCCTTCCTCGCAGTCTTTGCAGCACTTGGCAGCGGCGATCTCGCCCTTTCCATGGTCATCACTCAGTTTTCGGCGCTCTTCATTCTGCTCGGGATCCTTGCGTGGTTCGTACTGGAAGACACAGTCGGGCAAAGCCACGGTGGCGGCGAAAAATCCAGAATCGGTCTTCGGGAAATCATGCGCGTATTGAAAATACCGATCGTCTGGTTGATAGCAATCGTCATTTTTACGGGATACAGTGCTTATTGGGGCTTGTTTCGATTTACGTCCTATGCGACCGATATTTTCGCCCTGAGCGTCACGATCGGAGCAGCAATCAGCGTCGGGAAAATGTGGCTGAAGCCGATTGCAGCATTAATCGCCGGTTTCATCGCTGACAAATTCGGCATCGCCAGGTCGGTTGCCTGGTTATTCGTATTTTTGATTGCCAGTTACGTTATCGTCGCTGTCCTGCCCGGCAAACCTGCGTTGATCCCCGTGATGCTTCTCATGGTTGCCATTGCATCACTCGCGGTATTCGCAATGCGTGGAATCTATTTCGCGTTGCTGGAAGAAGGAGGCGTGCCGTTGGCAGTGACCGGTACCGCGGCAGGTATCATATCTGCGGTTGGCTATACACCGGACATATTCATGCCGCTGCTGGGCGGCATTCTTCTGGACAACTTCCCGGGCGCCGCCGGTTATCGTTATTTCTTTTTAACGACTGCGGCGATATGCGGCGCCGGCCTCGTTGCGTCCCTGCTAATCTATCTGAAAATCGTCAAGAAACCCTCCGGAGAGTCTGCAACATGAGAATCAACGTAATTATTTTCCTATGCCTTCTATTTGGGTTTGCAGGTCATGCTGAGGAGTCTGGCCATACGCTCGATGACGCATTCGCATCTGTTGAGTCGAAAGTCATTGGCTGGCGCCGTGACATTCATCAAAACCCGGAACTTGGAAACCGCGAATTCGAAACAGCCAGAAAAATCGTCGAGCACCTCGAAGGGCTCGGGTTTGATGAGGTGAGAACGGGCATTGCCCATACCGGCGTCGTCGGCATCCTCAAAGGTGGGCGGCCCGGCCCGACGATCGCTTTGCGCGCCGACATGGACGCCCTGCCCGTTGCAGAACAAACCGGCCTGCCGTTTGCATCGAAAGTCAAAGCCGAATACAACGGCAAGCAAGTCAGTGTCATGCATGCCTGCGGTCACGACACACATGTGGCGATTCTGATGGGTGCTGCCGAAGTGCTGGCCAGCAACCGGGACAAGATATCCGGCACCATACAGTTCTTCTTCCAGCCGGCAGAGGAAGGTGCGCCCGCCGGCGAGGAAGGCGGCGCAAAGCTGATGATCAAAGAAGGCGTGCTGCAAGGGGCAGATGCGCCGGAGGCTATTTTCGGCCTGCACGCCTGGCCAGTGCGTGCAGGAACGATTAACTACCGGTCCGGGAGTTTCCTTGCCGCAGCCGACTGGCTGCAGATCAACGTCAAAGGCCGGCAAACACACGGGTCCTCGCCGTGGAAAGGTGTGGACCCTGTTTTTGTGGCCGCAGAGATCATGACGGCGCTCCAGGCGATCCCAAGCAGGCAACTCGATATCACCAAAGGCCCTGCCGTCATCACGATTGGTAGCATCCATGGGGGCGTTCGCGGCAATATCATTCCCGATGAAGTCGAAATGCTCGGCACGATTCGTACCTTCGATGCGGGCGTCAGGGAGAACCTCCATGCGAAGCTGCGCCGCACAGTCAGGCTTGTTGCGGAAGCGTCCGGCGCAACGGCAACCGTCACGATCGAGCCTTATTCGCCGGTGACCGCAAATGACCCCGAGTTGCTGGATCGCATGATGCCGACCCTCCGCCATGCCGCCGGCGAAGGCAACGTGAACGAACATCCTCTGATCACCGGCGCGGAAGACTTTGCCCACTTTCAACGGCACATACCGGGGCTTTATCTGATGCTCGGCGTCAACAAGGAAGGTGTCGCCGCCGGTGAAGCACCTGCCAATCACTCGCCGTTTTTCGATGCCAATGAGGACGCCCTGATTGTCGGGGTACGAACGATGGTCGGCCTGGCGCTCGATTACGCCAGCGCTATGGCGCAGTAACCCTGTCTCAAGCGCCGCTTAGCATCAATTTCCGTCGAATCCAGCGTAACCGGACCTGGATCACTCACCTGTCGATCTGATCAACCTATACTCCGGACCTGTCGATGAAACGCTCATTTATCGACACATCAGCCCAAGCAGTCGATGAAATCGACACGTTGGGAGGATATGTCGATAAAACTGGTATTTTTCGACATATCTCAGCAATATGTCGATGGAATCGACCAATGAGCGAACCAGCGCCAGGAGCCCGGCTACATGGCTGAATTTGATCCGAGTAAGCCCTACAACGACCTGCCCTTGCTGCCACCACCGGCAGAGCAGATCGAGTCCAACGACATCCTGAAGCAATGCATCAAAGCCAGGGTTGCCCTGGCCGAGCTCAAACAGGCCGCCGAGCTGATTCCGAACGCGGCCGTCCTCGTGAATGCCTTGCCGCTCCTCGAGGCGCGAGCCAGTTCCGAGATCGAGAACATCGTCACGACTACCGACAAGCTGTTCGAGTTTGTCGACATCGACGACAAAGCGGATGCTGCGACGAAAGAAGCGCTGCGCTACCGCACGGCCTTGTTTGAAGGCAGCAAAATGGCCCGCCAGGGCATGCTTACGACGGATATGGCAATACAAATATGTAGTACTATCAAAGATATGGAGCTGGATGTTCGAGCGGATTCTGGAACGAAGCTCAAAAACCGGGCGACAGGAGAGCTCATTTACACGCCGCCGACCGGCCAGGAGCTCCTGCTCCAGAAACTGGAGAACTGGCAGAATTTCATGCAGGGCAACAGCGAGATCGACCCGCTGATCAAAATGGCGGTCCAGCATTACCAGTTCGAGGCAATTCACCCGTTTGCTGACGGTAATGGCCGTACCGGACGCATCCTGAATATCCTGTTTCTCGTCGAACAGGGCCTGCTCGACACCCCGATTCTTTATCTGAGTCGCCACGTCATTCAGCACAAAACTGACTACTATCGTCTGCTCCTGGACGTCACGCGGAAACAGGCCTGGGGCCCCTGGATCCTGTTTATCCTGAACGGCGTAGAAGAAACCTGTACCTGGACGACCGAGAAGATCAAGGCGATCCGCGAGCTCATGCAGCACACGAGCCAATATGTGCAAGAGCAGCTGCCGAAGACCTATTCCTGGGAGCTCGTCGAAGCCCTGTTCAAGCAACCCTATTGCCGTATCGGCAACCTGGTCGCGGCGGGCGTCGCTAAACGCCAGACAGCATCCGTCTATCTGAAACAGCTTTGCGAACTGGGCGTTTTGCGTGAATACAAGTCGGGACGTGAGACCTTATTCATCCATCCCAAGTACATCGAGTTGCTGACGGGAGAGGAGAACGTCTGGGTCTACTACGCAGGTGTCGAAACAGAAACGGCCGCCAGTGCCAGCGTTGCTCACTGATTGACACTGCGATTTTTGGAGTCCGGCTCATCTTCCGGCCGGTGTTTCCGCATGCGAAGATACAGCAAGCCAAACGCGCTTTGCATCAGCGCATCTTCGATAATGCCGTCGACGTCGCAGTTCTTGGCAAGCCGGCACAGACGTTCGAATGTGCGCATGTAGTTTCTGCTATGACGACTTCTGATTTCGGTGCCGTAGAGCAGCTTTGACAGACCGCCCTCCTCCAGGAAATCCATGCTGATAAACAGGCGCGCGAAGATTTCGCAGTCGCCCGCGGCTAGCCATCTGGTTGAAGTACTCGTCCATCTGGTCGCGATCGAACCTGCCGCTGCCGACCGGGCCAAGGCCCCCTACATAGAGCATGCCGGAGATGCCGCCAAGCTGATGCTTGACGTTATCTGCAATCTTGAAGAATGTTTCCTGTCGCGCATTCATCTCCGTCGCAGCTATCGCCTGGGTCTGTTTCTCCGACTGCTCGGAAGTTTTGCGTAACTCCTCCGTATTTCGTACCAACTCGCGTTGCTGTATGAAAAGGCCCAGTACGAGCCACAGGAAGGCCAGGGGCGCGAACGCGCCTTCGAGGAAGCTGCCGACGGCCTCAAGAGAGAAATTCTGCGTCGGCTCGGTTTCTGTTACCAGCGCGACATACCATGCGCCGCCAGCCAGCCAGATAACGGTGACGACGATACCGAACCAGATCCGCCAGTCGCGGTCCCGAACGAAATTCAGCATTTTGTTTTCAGAGGCCATGGCAAGCTTCGAAAAAGACTCCTGGACTCACTCTACTGCGAGTTTCAAATAATGAACAGGTTCATCCTGATATCGCGGCGTTGTGATATCTTCATGCGGGTCTTTTTCGCGTTAAATCCCTTGTTGAACCACGAGTTGCCTGCATGTCAGATAATGCATCCATCGCAGACCTGATCGCCAGCCAGCAGCCGGGCTCGGCACTCGATCAGCGCTTCTATACCGATCCCGAGGTCTATCAATTAGAGCTGGATCGTATCGTCACGCGGAACTGGATCCTGGCCGGCCATGCCTCGCAGATCCCTGATGCGGGCGACTACCTGGTCTTCAGCCTGACAAACGAGTCCGCCATCATCGTGCGGGGTAAAGACGGAACAATCAGGGCGTTCGCCAATGTCTGCCGGCATCGCGGATCTCTCGTCTGCCTGGAAAACCGTGGCAACAAGAGAAAATTCGAATGCCCGTACCACGGCTGGACCTACGATCTCGACGGGAAGCTGATTGCCGCGCGTTCGATGCAGGGGAGCTTCAATAAAGAAGAATACGGCCTCCACCCGGTCTCGCTGGAACTCCTTGGCGGCCTAATTTTTGTCTGTTTTTGTGATGACCCGCCATCGCTCGAAGGTGCGCAGCGCGACCTTGCTGAGCCGATGGCTATGTTCGATTTCGAAAACCTGAAGGTTGCGGCGAGTAAGACCTATCCTATTGCCGCGAACTGGAAGCTGGCGATTGAAAACTACCAGGAGTGCTATCACTGCGCGACGGCGCACCCTGAGTACGCCAAAATGCATACCTTGATGCTCGATCCCCAGCAACGGGATCGCATCCAGGGACCCATGCGCCAGAGAATGGCTGCCTGCGGGCTGAAAGATATCGAACATGACTTTATCGACACGTACGCAAAACCCGGTGAACAGGGATACGGCTACAGCCGCACTGCCTTGTTCGAAGGCTACAGAACCGGTAGTCGCAACGGCGAACCGCTGGCGCCCTTGCTTGGCGAACTGAAAGACTATGACGGCGGCGCATCAGACTTCACGTTGGGGCCTTTTACTTTCTTACTCGCCTACAGCGACCACGTCGTCGGTTACGTATTCAGCCCCGTCGATCACAAGAACTGTCAATGCAAGATTCATTGGTTCGTTCGAAAAGATGCGGTCGAAGGCAAGGACTACGACCGCGACGAGCTGATGTGGCTGTGGGACGTCACGACTCATGCCGATGAGAAAATCATCGTGAATAACTGGAAGGGCGTGAATTCACGATACTACCGACCAGGCCCGTTCTCCGGCATGGAGGGCATGGAGCGACGTTACATCGAGTGGATGCTGCAGGAGCTGTCGAATAAGAGCTGATGTAACAGGAAGACCGTGATCAGGGCCCAATGAGCAAAAATTGGCAAGCGATCTTCCTGACAGGGCCGCGAACGACCCCCCCTTATCTTCCGTTTTTGTTCATGGACTCGCCACGCGAGAGTGAAAGATGGGCCGTCGCAAAATCGCCGGAGCAAAGCGCCCCGACTATCGATAGTTCACCTGCCAGAACGATAGCGGCGCACACCTCCGCCAGTGCGATGCTGTTGCCCGCGCCTGCAAGTCCAAGAATGTCCAGACACGCCTTGGCACTCGGTAGCCCGGTACCACCACCGACCGTGCCTACCATGATGTTCGGTAATGTCACGCTGGCATAAAGATCATTTTCTGCCGTCCTCTCGAAACGCGTCGTACCCGTCGCCGATTCCGCTACGCAGGCGACGTCCTGTCCGCAAGCCAGATAAAGTGCAGCCAGCCCATTCGCGAAATGTCCCTGGATGCCCGTTGTACCGCTCATGACGCCTCCCAGCGCACCCGCATACCAGTAATCCACTATTCTTTCCGGCGTCGTGTGCAGCCGTTGACGGACAAGTTCACGCGGAATGTATAAGTCTGCAGCAACCCGTTTGCCACGGACGTCGCTGAGTGTTTTCGACGATGCCTTCTTGTCGCCGGAAAAGTTTGCTTCGAGAAACCAATGCTCGGGCTTGACGGGAGCCTGCTCCAGTATGGCCTTGCAAACAGCATCTGCAGCGAAGGTCACCATGTTTTGGCCCGACGCGTCGCCGGTCCTGAAGCGCAGATCGACATAAACGTGATTTCCTTCGACAACCGGGCGGACGCCGATTAGCCGTCCATGTGATGTGATTTTCGCGACGACGGCGTGTAAGTCCCCGCTGTGGTCTGTAATGAATCTGGCAAACCGCTCGGCATCGACCAGGCCCTCGAATGCAAACATCGGTGCCCGGCTCACTCCTTGATCAAGTACTCGCACGTCGCATCCGCCGGCAGCCGTGATCAGCCGGGACCCTCGCTGGTATGAGGCAACCAGGGCCGCCTCCGTTGTCGCGAGGGGCACCTGATAAATTGTCGTCCCGTTTCGCCCGTTGATTCGTAGCGGGCCGGCAAGACCTACCGGTACATCAACCGTACCTATATAGGACTCGATGTTTCTCCGATATGTGGCGGCGTTATCACGGGCCCTTTGGTGAAAAAGCTCGGCCCGCGCCTTGTCGAGGTCGAGCCGCTTCCAGCGTCTCGCCGCATCTAACGCAACTTTGTCGAAAGTTGTCTCCGTCCCAAGCTTGCCGGTGTGGTCCGCTTTGCGGGAATTACCTCCGTCCATCGTTTGCCCCTTTTCAAATGAGCGATTGATCAAATGTGCACGTACTATCACATTTTCAGGCACCTGAGTTCTGACAAATTGCTGAGTAATGTCTGATGAATTGCTGAGGAGCTCATAAACGGCCTGATTGCAGGGCGGCGTGATATCCGCTTTATCCAGATCGGTGCCTCTGGTAGTCCATGCCGTCTTACGGGACGGATTTACGATGCGCCGTGACGATTACCGGGATTGACCATTGATGCTTGGGCCGATCCAAGCGAATCATCCGTCAGGGCGATTTGATAGGATTGACGCGCTCGCAGGAAAGAATCAATCAATCATATTGAACATCAGCCGCGAAAACGTATTTCAACTATTCAAGTACACCGTCTATGCGTTGCTGACGTTGAATGTGTATTTGTTCTTTGCAGAGGAATGGGCTGCAGCTTCGCATCGTTTCGTGAACGGCGTCGCCCTGGAAGACATTATCGAAGGCTTTGCCGCGAGTATCGACACCGCAGCATGGGTCGTTTTACTACTGATGTTCGAGCTCGAGACCTATGTGCTTTCCGATGAGCAGTTCTCGCGGCGAGTCACCTGGACCTTGCACGGAATACGTGCGACATGTTACGCATTTATCGTGTACGCCTTTTATGGCTATGTCAGCAAACTTCTGTTTCTTTTTGACGCAGTACCACTGGCAAACGTCAGCGATCTTTGTTCACTCGTCGCCAATCAATGGGCCTACGCCGTCGATTTCGATGAATACGAAGTAATTACTGCTGCCAACTGCGCGACGGTTTCAACTGCGACCTCTTTCTTTCAGTTATCCGGTCTGACAGCTGTGGTCGACGCCCTCGGCCTGAGAGACATTACGCGGCTCGCCTGGGTTGATGTCATCAACTCCGCAGTCTGGTTACTGGTCGTCATGGTGCTCGAACTCGACGTCTTCTTTCAGGAGAGGAACAGATTAGAGGGCATGATTCTACGTGTCAGCAATGCGAGTAAATTCGCCCTCTATTCATTGCTGTTACTCGCGGCCATTTACTGGGGCGTCAAAGGCGACTTCGTCGACTTCTGGGACGCGTTTCTTTGGTTGATCGCCTTCGTTTTCATCGAACTGAATGTGTTCGAGTGGCGCCAGGAAAGTCTCGAGCAACAGGCTGAGGCACAAATCTCCGGCACGGCCTGATCAGCAAACCCCGGCATATTTCTGCCTGATCACAAGCTCCGTCGGAGCCCTTCCCGACCGGCGATGCAGGTTTCCAGCCATAATCAGGTTTTCATCAGAACTTCCTCAGCAATGAATCAGCGTTCCGTCAGGCCCTGACGGTCAAGGCAAATCAGCATAGAGGCCTTGGAAAACCCGATTGACTGGAGAAGATCAATGAACTACGAACAGCCACTGTACGAGCTTGAGATCAGCGTTATTGTCCTGGGACTCGCCTACGCAGGCTCATTGATGAGCTTGATCGTCTGGATAGCCTGATCGCCGTTCGTTGCCGCGCCTATGGCGGCACGGCGGAGAACTTAGGGTCCTGTGCGGACATACCGATAAGGCGGTCATTGCCATCCTGAACCGCCAGCGATTTGAGCCCTGCGTCGCCATTCAAGACCATCAGGTACGGGTGCCAGCGATCGTTCTCATCGCGGCGGTAATGACCCGATAACTCCCAGTCGTCATCAGTCGGATAGATATAGGATTTGCCGACTTTGCTGGCCGGGGAAACGGCATCCACAATCTCTATGGCATTTCCCGGTGACACGTAACTCTGCAAAATATCACGCGCCACCATCACGATCGCTTCTTCTCTCGCTCTCTGCAAGCCCGGTTCAGGATCGGTAATACGTTGATAGCTATACAGGGCCAACACCAGCCCAACGGTGACCGCGACCAGCGGCCTTACTACTTTGTGATTAGTCATCGTCCCATCATCAGGCGATGCCGATTAGCTTGTGTGTTTGCAGGCTGAGTTTCCATTGTGGATGCTCCAGGCAATACTCGATCGTTGCTTTGATATTGTCGTCTCTGTGCCCATCATCGAGCGGTTGAAGAAAAAAATGTTCAAAATCGAGGCCTTCGAAGCGCTCGGGTTGCGCCTCGCGCTCTTGCTGTGGATAGACAAGCTTTAGCTCGTCTCCGCTTGTCTGAACGATTACGGCGCCGGCTTTCGGACTCACGCAAATCCAGTCGGCCCCCGCCGGCGCCGGGAGCGTCCCGTTTGTCTCGATGCCGATTTCAAAGCCATGTTCGTGTAGCGCCCGGATCGCCGCATCATCAAGTTGCAGCAAAGGCTCACCGCCCGTACACACAACGTATGGCTTGTTTTGTTCGCTCGCAACGTGCCAGTGAGCTTCAACCACTGCCGCCAGTTCTTCAGCCGTTCTGAATTTTCCACCGCCGGGACCATCTGTACCAACAAATTCCGTGTCACAGAACCTGCAGACTGCCCGCGCACGGTCTTTTTCCCGGCCAGTCCACAGATTGCAGCCCGCAAAGCGCAAGAAGACGGCAGCGCGGCCTGTTTGCGCCCCCTCCCCCTGCAGCGTGTAGTAGATTTCCCTGGCGGAGTAAGTCATATCGATATCGCGAGTAGCGGATCCTCGATACCGGCCTCATTAAAGCCCCTGGCGCGCAGCACGCATGCCGGACATTCACCGCATGGCGGCCGTCTGCCGTCGTAGCAGGTATGCGTTAACGCCATCACTTCGAGTGCACCCAGGTCCCTCGCCAGCAACACCGTTTCCTTCTTCGACAGACTCATGAGCGGCGTATGAATCACGACATTGCTCGCCATGCCGAGACGTATCGTTAATTGTAACGCCTCGATCGTCTCCTGCCGGCAATCGGGGTAGCCGCTGTAGTCTGTTTGGGCAACGCCCGTCACGAGGTGCTCGATGTTCCGTCGCCATGCGTAGGCTGCCGCGAACGTCAGAAAAACAATATTCCTGCCAGGTACGAAAGTATTGGGCAGGTCGGTTTCAGTATCGGCGTCCTTTTGCACATCGATATTCGGGTCAGTCAAAGCGTTGCCACCCAGTGCGGCAAACGTGTCGATCGGCATCACCGTATGCGGCACGCCGGCGAATTCTGCGACCCGAGCCGCGCATCCAAGCTCGACCCGGTGGCGCTGCCCGTAGTCGAACGTAATTGCCTCGACGGCGTCGGTGCCGAACTTGTCCAGCGCCCAGTAGAGACAGGTCGTTGAGTCCTGCCCGCCCGACAAAACGACCAGCGCTTGTGTATTTAACACGTCAACACCAAAGTACTCCGCCCAAACTCAGGATTCGGATCTTTTTCTGACACCGTTTTGGAAATCGTTCCAGTCCGGACGTTTGATCTCGAGGAGATAGTCCTTCGTCAGCGCTTTTGACACTTCCCAGAGTTCTGCAGCCTGCGCCGCATCGTGCATGTGGTTGTCACCGAGCACCGTCACTGGATTGCAGTCTTCGAAGTACTGGCCGCTGACACTGCCCAGCAGAGGGCTCGTCGCGACGTAACAGGTAGTTGCCGCGCCCTGTTCGATCGACTTGCCGCCGATGGCGGTCAACACGCCGAATGCGAACTGGAAAAATCCGGGCTCGTGCCGGTCGATGCTGGTGTTGATCACGCCCGGATGCAGCGAATTCGCGGTGATGCGCGTGCCTTTCAGCAGCCGTGCCAGTTCCAGTGAATACAACACGTTTGCGAGTTTGGAATGCCCGTAAGCCCGGCCCACGCTGTAGTTTGTCGTACCTCGCAAGTTGCCGAATTCGATGCCTTCGTCGGGCGCGCTCGTGTAGGCGGACCGGCTGCCAACGACGACTACGCGCCCCTGCCAGGACAGGTAAAGGCGCTCCAGCAGGTTGTTGACGAGTATGAAATGCCCGAGATGGTTCACGACGAAATGCTTCTCGAGTCCATAAACCTGTTCGCGATCGCCACCCCGCATGCCCGCATTGCAAATCAGCATATCGATCGGCGAGTTAAGGGAGCGAATCGTCTCGGCGCAAGCCACGACCGAATCAAAATCCGATAATTCCAGTTCGACCGGTGTGGTAATGCCGACGACACTGGAACACGCTTCCTGCGCCTTGGCGAGCGTGCGACCCGTGCCGATCACGTACGCACCACGCAACGCGAGTACCCGCATCGTCTCGTAGCCGATACCGGAATTGCAGCCGGTCACCACCGCGATCTTGCCGCTCAGGTCGATTCCCTCGGTAACTTCTTCGGCAGTCGAGTCTTGGTCGAAATCGCTCCGCGGCACGCCGCTGGCAGGAATTCTCTCATGGCCGCTGCAAGCGCCGATCGCGGGGGCTGCCAATGTTGCCCCGGACAGCTGGAGGAATCGTCGTCGATCAACACGCATACGAAGTTCCTCCCGCCTGCCTCCTGACGCATTTACTCAAAAAGTTTCTCGGCTTCACCGCTCAGGTCATCCTGATGTGGCTCACTCGTATCACCCTGGTCGAACAATGCTGTGAGAGCGTCCTTTGCCTTTGCTTCCTGCTTCGCTCTCGCCGCATCGAAGACAGCGTCGCCCGGCTTGAACCATTCGCAGAAATTGAGCCGCTCTTTCTCGATGACTTCCTCGGCCCCGTCCTCCCGGCATTTTCTCGGCACGCCGGGGTCATAGAACGCACACATTTTGCAGACGTGCAGATAAACGGAACACGCAGGACACTCGTCGTGCCTGGAAAGTGGCAGGCTCAGCTCCTCAAGGGACGCACCACAGCGGTAACACAAAAGATGGTCGGCCATACCACCGAAGTATAGCCTTTCTAAAGTGACCGCCTGTCTGTTAGTCGCTCGATGCGCTCATTTTTTGCGTCGGCACAAAGTCCTCCATGACAGCCTTGTTCATGAGGTCCGGTGGCAACATACCCTGTGCCAGAATGAAGTCATGGAAGGACTGCTGATCGAAATCGTCGCGCAAGGCGAGTTCGGTCTGCGTTCGCAGGGCCTGTAGTTTCGTATAGCCGAAGTAGTAGGCGGTGGCCTGACCCGGCATCCGGTAGGTGTAGCGCTCGATCTCGTTTTGTGCCCAATCCTCGCCGATGACGATATCTTCCATGATCAGGCTCTTGGCTTCTTTGGGTGATATCAGGCCCAGGTTCAACATGGGATCGAGAAACATGCGCGCGGCGCGCATCAGCCTGTACTGCAGGCTGATCAGCTGTCCGTCGAGCGGCATGTAGGGCTTGGCAATAGCCTCCGCATACAGCCCCCAACCTTCGACGTTCACGCTGTTGAATGCGAATATGGCGCGTGTAATGGACACGCCGGTCTCGATCATGCTCGAGAACTGCAACTCGTGCCCGGGCCGGGCCTCATGCGCCGTCAGCGTCCAGGCGCCGGCCTCGTAAGTGTCATCGGTCTGCTGCCAGGACCCGTCATCGTTCTGCTTGAGCTGAGGAATGACAAAATCGGGAAATTCGCCGGTATTGCCGATCAGTCGCGGTACATCGAGGTGCGCGGCCGGCTGTGCGGCCGTTTCCGCCGCGGTCGCGATACGAATGCCTGCGTCTCGCTCGGGCAGGCTGATAATGCGCTCCCTGACGATGATGTCTTCAATCTGCTTGAGCACACCTTGATAGTGATCGAGCAATTTGTCGCCATCGATCGCGCCATCGACTTTCAATTTTCTGATTACGTCGCGGTAATCAGTCGATGCGTAGCCTTTTTCTTTCGCAACCAGCGGTGCCAGCGCAACCATCTCGTTGCGGATATCCATGTATCCCTGTGTGGCCTGCTGGATTAGCTCCTCCGGCGAGGCATCGACACCCCAGTTTCTGAGCGCATCCTCGTACATGACCGGCGGCAGGCGATAATCGTCCCTGGATCGTGGCAGCACCTCGTCTCTGAGCCACTGGTTATAGTCCCGAAGCTGGCCTGCCAACGTCTCGTAAGGCTCCTGCCAGCCCTGTAGATCGGTCCCGTCCAGCAGTTCCTCGATGCCCACAATAAAAGTCTCTGCGCGTTCCAGGTCCTGCTCCACCTCATCACGAAATGGGCCGACCAGCCCGTCGACGTCGAAGCGCTCGCTTGTGCGGTCACGTGCGAGTTCGGTAAGCGGCGTGAAACCGTCCTCGAGCCCTGCGTATCGTTTGATACGAACAATTGCGGCCGGGTAGCGCTCACGCGGAATCTGCACATCGATCAGGCCGCGAATGCCGCGGAAAATGCCTTGGCTCAGGTTGAAATAAGGGAGCATATTCTCGCGCTTCAGCCTTTCCGACCGGATACTGTCTTGCGCGACCTTGATCAGAATGCCGAGGTCCTGACGCACCCTGGTATCGGTCTCGTCCTCGAGCCGCCTCTTGAGTTCCGCAAGAATATCTTCCGACTCGGCAAGCTCGCGCTCGTAGCGCTCCGGTTTCAGGTCCCTGATTTCCTCATCCAGACCGTCGACGCCGATGGCCGCGGCTGACTCCGGATTAAATTTCGCAACGGCCTCCAGTACGATCTGTGCATGCGTATTGCTCTTTTCGACCCAATCGATGCCATTGGCCGACGTGGCTCCTGGTAACGATACTGCTGACGCCGCAAACGCCAATAATGCAATTAGTCCTGCTCGTCGCATCATGTGCTCCTGTTGAATGGTTTGATTGTTCGACTATTGAAACCAGGATGCCAGTAGGACTTGAAAAGATTCAAATAGGTCCAAAATTATGTTCCTGGTTCTCCCAAGGCAATTAATCCAATGCAGAATCTGCCCCATCATTACAAGGTCTCTGCCGCAGCAGACCCGGAAGCAATCGTACAGCTAAGGTCAACAGGTCTGCCGGACCTCGAATCTGCCGCGCCGGCCGAATTCGGTGGCCCAGGCGACAAATGGTCTCCGGAATCATTGCTTGTCGCGTCGGTGGCAGACTGTTTCGTGCTGTCGTTCAAAGCGATCGCTCGCGCATCGAAATTCTCCTGGATCTCGCTCACTTGCTCCGTCGAGGGCACGCTTGACAAAGTCGATCGTCTGACGCAATTCACGACATTCGAGGTCAAGGCGTCACTGACTATTCCGGCCGATATGAAAGAAGAAAAGGCAATGAAGCTGCTCGAGATGGCAGAGCGGGCCTGTCTGATCACCAATTCACTGACGGCCGACACTCATCTCAGCGCCAGCGTGCAAGTCCAGTAGTGAAGAAATTACTTTATCAATATATGATAAGTATTTGTTTATAAAGTATTACACATTCACCAGGAGCACTTTCGCGCCGCGCACATGCCCAGCCCGTAAATCATTCAGTGCCTTATTTGCGGCCTCCAGAGGATAGCTCTCTACCGCCGGCCTGATCGGTATTTCGGCCGCGATCGGCAGGAACTCGGCAATATCATGGCTCGTGACATTCGCGACCGTCTTGACCTCTTTTTCGAGCCACAAGTGCTTTTCATAGCTGATACCGGCCATCAGCTCTCGATCGCCGGCCTCTTTTCTGATCGCATTGATGACAAGGCGCCCGCCCGGCCGCAGGTTCCTGAGTGCCTCCAGCACAGGCCGCCAGGCGGGAGTTGTATCGATGATCGCGTGTAGCGGTTCCGGTGGGCAATCTCCCGTGTCCCCGCTCCATGCGGCGCCCAGCTCCATGGCAAAATCACGTTCCTTCCCGCTGCGCGCAAAAACACAGATCCTGGAGTTGGGGTACAAGTGCTTCGCCATTTGCAGGACCAGGTGTCCCGAACCGCCGAATCCCGTCAGGCCCAGCAATTCGCCATCCGCGAGCCCGGCGAGTTTAAGGGCCCGGTAACCGACGCCGCCCGCGCACAACAAAGGCGCCGCTTCTTCGTCGGAAAACAACGTGGGGATCGGATAAGCATAATGCTCGCCGACGGCCATGTATTCCGCATAGCCACCATTCACGTCCCGCCCGGTTGCCCGGAATTCAGGACTCAGATTCTCGTCAGCCTCTCCGGACGACGAGTAAATCCAGCCAACGCCGACGCGCTCGCCTTTCTTGAAGCGTGTGGCATTTTTACCAAGCGCGGCTACGCGACCGATGACTTCGTGACCCGGCACGACGGGCAGTGACGGCGGGGCCGTCCTGCCTTCGATTTCATCGAGCTCCGTATGGCAGACGCCGCAAACGGATACTTTAATGAGCACCTGACCCTCGCCGGGCTCCGGTGTATCCAGTTCGACCAGCCGCAACGGCTGCCGATTTTCAGAAAGCGGCGCCGTCGCCGAGAGAATCATTGCCTTCATCGCACTAATCGCGGGGAGTGAAAAAGGGAACCGTCCCTCACTACGGCACAATAGTCAAAGCCGGATCGATTCTGCCCATAGTGGTTCCACCTAATGATGCTGTGACAACTACGGATTCTCAACATCCATAATCTGTGAAAGTATTATTCTGCCGCCCCGGAACCACATCGCGGGCAGCCGGGAGTGTGAGTTATTGCAATGGAGGGAAAAAGTATGAACCTGGTGAGCTGGAGCCCCTTCCGCGATATGGAAGGCTTTTTTGACCGTTACAATCGGCTGCTGAGTGATCGGGATATTGCAGGTCTCGACGATGATGCGCTGCGCGCGAACCTGAACTGGCGCCCGCGGGCCGACATAAGCGAGTCCAAGAAAGAGTACCTGATCAAGGCTGAATTGCCGGAGGTCGAGAGAGATGACATTCACATTGAGATCGAGAATGGCATGTTGACGATCAGCGGCGAACGACAAATGGAAATGGACGAAGAGACGGAAAAGCAACATCGCATCGAGAGTTTCTATGGAAAATTCTCACGAAGCTTTTCACTTCCATCCGACGTGGATGAAGAGAAGATCTCTGCCAAGACCAAGTCAGGCGTCTTGAAGGTCCATCTGCCGAAGACGACACCGACCGTAGTAAAGCCGGTTGAGATTTCGGTACACTAAAACTTAGTGGATCGGGCCGCTGGCCCGGTCCACCATCTCTCCTCCCGGCCATGCGCCTTCACATGGCGATGCTGGACTGAATATTTTCCATTCTCTCTGTATATTGGCAAAGTACTTGCACGATATCAGGCGGATGCTTGAGCTTGAGAGAAGCAATTCGAGCGATCCCGCCCCTGGAATTTTGAGTGCGCAATTATTTGGCGGGTTTGCCGAATGGGATTACACTCCCGGTACCAGCAGGACCGACACTAAAACTTAAGGAACGTAGCGATGACTCATATGCAAAAGCTCGGCATTACTTTTTTGGGGACATTCCTTTTAGCCTTTGGCACAGTCCTGGCACAGGACCCGGCGGACGACGCAGCCGCCGAACAGGAAGCGACTGATGACAGTGCCGTTGCCCAAAGCGCGATGGATGACAGTGCCGATGCCCAAAGTGCGACTGACGACTATGTAGCCGTCTGGTCTGTAATCGAGGAGCAGTGGGAAGCGTCGCAGCGGGGTGACCGGCGGTGGGTCGAACGGTTCTTGTCAGCGGATTTCATTGGCTGGCCAAAAAACTCTCCGGCACCGCGAGACAAAGCATCCATCCGTATATGGAATGAGTTCGATGCGAAACAGTCCAAGGGTCTTGAACACGAGCTGTATCCCTTGTCGACCGTAATCCACGGCGACATGGCGGTTGCGCACTATCTCTATACCAATGCGAGCGAGAACAGCGAGGGCGAAACGGAAGTGACCAACGGTAGATACACCGACATCCTGGTTCGTGCCGACGGCGAATGGAAATTCATTGCCTGGCACGGTGGGGACGACGACACCGGCGACTAAATGTCTTGAGCACCAGGAGGGGCAACTCTGCCCCTCCCGCAGTCGCTTTCAACAGCCCCGACCCCCCCAGGCTAGCGCACCCGATCGGCGGCGAGATGCAACGGCCGCCTTGTTTCGGCGGCTTCCTTTTCTTCGTCCGCAGGCTGCACTTTTGGTCTGGTTTGCAGGATGAATATATTGCCCAGCAGAACGAGCATCACGCCCACGACGATGTTGGCTGTGATCTGAAGACCTTCAAAAAAGACGGACACGGCAAGCGCCACGACCGGGAACATCACCACCGCATAGCCCGCTTTGTGGGCGCCGATTCTGCCGAGCAGCGTCAGGTACGCGCCGAACGCGATAATCGACCCGAAGATAATCAGGTACAGAAGTGACGAGACGTACGTTAGGGACCAGTCGAAACTGAACTCCTTTCCCTGGCCGAACGCGATTGCCCCCGTCAATATGGAACCGTACAGCATGCCCCATGCATTTGATTGCACGACGGGCAAGCCATCATTTTGCGCCGACTGAGACACCATGTTGCCCAGTGACGCGATCAAGGCGCCGAGTACACAAAGGGCTGCACCGTAAAGCGTTGCGTCGGAAAGCGAGACCCTGTCGATTTGTGGCATGAACAAAACGACAATCCCGACGATGCCGAGCAAGGCGCCCGCGATTACACGTCCGCCCGCACGAACACCGAAAAAGATTCGGGCATTCATAATGTTCATCCACAGCATTGTGGAAAACGCGATAGCCGTTAAGGCCGACGTAATGTATTGCTGCGCGTGATACAGCACGATGTAGTTCAGGCAAAACAGCAACATGCCAAGAAGAACGAATCGCGTATGGGCGCGACGATCGAACTTCAGATTCAATCCCCGCGCCAGGCACCAGGCAAATAACAGTGCGGTTGCGATCGCATACCGATAGAAAACCGAAACCTCAGGCGACACCACGCCGAGCTGAAACTCGATGGCAAGCCAGGTCGTTCCCCAGACCAGTACGGTGACAAGATATAGCATCCAGTTACGCATCTTCCTGCGGCCTCCCGGCACTCTTACAGCCATCGAGGTCGTCAAGCACGTCGTCCAGAATCTGCGTGCGAATGTTGCGCAGGTGATGCAGGCGAAGCATCGGCTGTGCCAGCCCGGCGAGTGCGCTGCGCCACGCAATACGATGTGTTCTGGCTACCATCACCGGGGAGCGAGTATGCCCCGCCAAAGTGAACAGGCGATCCTGATGGGTCTCTTTGCAATGGCAGTTTTGACCGTTCATGGTCGCCTCCTGGATGTCTCTGGTTGAACGAAGCGCTTGACTATACGGGCCTATTGCAGCTATAACAGATGCAATTTTATGAAAATGTAAGGTGAACAGTTAATGCTTGCCATCGATAAAGAGAGCAGTGATTACCTCTACCGCCAAGTCATTGATTTAATTTCGGATAATATCGAGTCGGGCGCGCTGATGCCGGGCGACCGTCTGCCGTCCCTGCGACGGATGAGCCGTCGAATCGGCGTGAGCATCCCAACTGTTCGCCAGGCCTACGTCGAGCTGGAGCGCCAACGGCGTGTTCAGTCGAGGCCGCAGTCCGGTTTCTATGTCCGTGGCCTACCCACCAACGAACTGGTCAGGCCGACACCCCCCTTCCGCCGCTCAGCCAAGCCTATCCCGATCATTGGGCGCAGCCTGATGGACCGCGTTTACGATGGTCTCTATACACCCGGAGTGGTGCCGTTCGGTATCGCAAATCCCTGCATGGTGAAGCCCGCTGCAAAAGCACTACAGCGAACAATGAAACGGGTCATGGCACACACCCAGGAACGAAGCCTTGCATACGCGCCTACCTTGGGTGAAGCGGGGCTGCGGCGCCAGATTGCCTACCGGTACCTGGATACCGTCGGCGGAAAAATCGATCCGGACAACATTTGTATCACTAACGGCGGGCAGGAAGCCTTGCTACTTGCATTGCAAGCTGTGGCCGGCAAAGGTGATGTTATTGCTGTCGAATCGCCGACTTATCACGGCCTCCTCGAGCTTATCGATAGTCTCGGCATGCTCGCGATCGAAATCGAGACCTGCCCGGAGGAAGGCATAACACTCAGCGCACTGCGCAAGACCCTGGAAGCGCACCCCGTGAAAGCCTGCATGTTTTCCACAACGCTGAGTAACCCGCTGGGCGTCAGTATGCCGGAGGAGATGCGACAAGAACTGGTCGAGATGCTCGAAGCACATGGCGTCGTACTCATCGAGGACGACGTATACGGCGACCTCCTGTTTGACGGCCACCGGCCCAAGCCGGCCGAATTCTTTTCACGCTCCGGAAGCGTTATGACCTGCGGATCATTCTCCAAGACGATAGCACCGGGCTATCGCATAGGATGGTTGATTGCAGGGAAGTACATCGACCAGATTACGCAGCTCAAAAGGTCTTTCTCATGTTCGTCCGGCCTCCTCCAGCAACTCACTTTAAGCGAGTTTCTTGCCACCGGAGACTATGACCGCTACCTGAAGACGCTAAGACCCGAACTGCAGTGCAACGCCGAGCGGATGAGCGCAGTGGTCGCTCAGTATTTTCCGCGGCAAACCAGGACCTCCAAGCCCGTTGGCGGCTGCGTGCTCTGGCTCGAATTGCCGAAAAAAGTCGATTCGGAGATTCTTTTCGAGCTGGCGATCGAGGCCGGCATCAGCATAGCGCCTGGCCTGATATTTTCACCCTGCAACAGATACCGGAATTTCATACGCCTGAGCTTCGGCCATCCCTGGTCAGAGCAAATAGAGGAAAGTATTGAATGGCTTGGCCGTAAAGTGGCAGCCATTGCGGCCGGAAACTGATAGGCATTACCTGTAACAGCTCAGACTCGACCGCACAGGCACCGCCCGATTAGATCGGGTTCGATAGTCCGCATTCGTCGAGACCGGCCGTTCAATCGATCCGACCCGTGCTGCCGCGACAGGCGCAATCCGGCCATAAGTGGCAGTCCTTTTACGGATTTCAATTGTAGTATGGAGACGCAACCACCGCGGCAAATAGCTGAACGAGGTTAATTTAGCCGCCCGCCGTCAAGTACGGAATCGTTCCCGCGGCATCGGTTGAGTCTATGGCGATGAATTGGCTGTCGGTACCTGCCTGTCGGGCTGCAGCATACGGCGCATAATCAGGATCCGCGATGAAAGCTTGTAAGGCATCCATGCTCGGAAACTCAATTATTGCGACCAGATTTGCATCAGACTCATTTCCTTCTATCGTGGTGATATTGCCGCTGCGAGAAAGGTACTTACCGCCGTGTCTATCGACGATATCGTGCACCTTGGCAGCGTAGTCCGGAATCCAGCTGTCATCGTTGACTTTGACTTGCGCGATCAAATAGTTGGTCATCCTCTTTATCCCTCACTGTTTATGTGTTGGATGAAACGCTCGTCCGAGCATTTTAGTCGTTAAGAGATACAGCAAATCTGATGTCCCTTCGGGACCCTTGGACTTGCCCCGGTTTATATGACACTTCCGGGCCATGATTCGAGCATAGAAGGAAGCGAAAGGAGCAGTCAACGATATTCGCCAGAATCCAGGGGTAAAGCGGTTTGTCGGGTTAAGGGCCTGTTCAGCTTACTCGGGTTAGGATCTGAGCCAGGATGACGCATTGTGCGAACCAGATGTGCAATGCCTGGCCTGGAGGCTGATATGAAGAGAGAAGCTAAAGAAATCCGGCTCGTTTTTCAGGTACTGCTCTATGTTGGGCTGGCAATGCTGACTGCAGCGCCCGTACTTGCACAGGTGCCAGTCGACGAAAACGGCAACCCAATTGCGCCTCTCCAGGAAGACGCCACGCTCGACAGCATTGAGGATAACGCACTGCCGTTACTCTCAGCCGCCGACCTCGAGGATCTCGTCGGTCCTGTCGCACTTTATCCCGACGACCTCCTCGCGATCGTTCTGCCGGCGTCGACCTATCCATTACAGGTCGTGCAGGCGGCACGTTTTCTCGAACGGATTGAAACTGACCCATCCTTGAAGCCCGATGAGGACTGGGACGATTCCGTTACGGCACTCCTGAATTATCCGGAAGTCATTGACCTCATGAACGAGGACATCGACTGGACCTGGAGACTGGGTGAGGCCGTCGTCGCGCAGCAGACGGACGTGGTTGCAGCGGTTGAGGCATTTCGTGACAGAGCTTATGCGGCCGGCAATTTAAAGACTGATGAATACCAGACCGTCAGCGACGAGGATGGCGTCATCGAAATCGAGCCCGCGAATGAGGAAGTGATCTACGTTCCTTATTACGAACCCGAAAGCGTTGTTGTATATCAACCGCAGCCCGTCTATCACTATTACCCGCAGCCGTATCCGCTTTATTACTATCCCTACCCTGCCGGTTATTCCTTCGCTTCGAACTTTTTCTGGGGTGTTACGACAGCGTTCACAATTGGCTGGGTGACTGATCACCTGCACGTTTATCACCACAGCTATTGGGGTCACCCGTACTACGGGCATCATTATTACAATCACTATTATTACCGGAGCCCGAGCCTCGGTATTTTCAACCACCACTACGTCTATAACAGCCACCGCTACTCGAGCTACCGGCACAGGGACGGAGATTACTGGCGTCCACGTCGTCACGGCGGTGCGCGACCGGGGCATAACAGCCACAGAGTGCATTACTATCGTGATCGCAATCGCGATGACTGGCGTCATCGTGGCAACGGTCGCCGGCATGACGGACAGGCCAACGACCGACACGAGCGTAACGATACTGGTGGAACCTGGACACGCAATCGTGATGACAATCGCCACCGCGGCGATGACAATGCGCGTCATGCACGCAACCGCAATGATGCCGACGACCGCGACCGTAATGGCGGACGACAGGCACAGAGTCGCGATCGCGGGAATCCGGCCGACAGGCGCGAGCGCAACAGCAACGGCTCTGGTTCATCTGAGCGCAACGCTGTTCGTTTTCGGCCGCGTAATGCCAGGGGCTGACGGCGAACGCCGCAGAACGCGAACAACGGAAGATTTGAACAGCGTTTCGCAACTCAGGACGGGCTTCGCGCCAAGTCCGCAGAGATCCTCCACCGGAACAAGCAGCCGGCGTACCAACTCGCGCAGAGCAACCTTTGCGAGCACCAGCAATCCGGTTCGATCCAACAGGCGCGATGGCTCCGGTACTGTGCCTCGCTCTTCGAACGAGCAGCTTATGAGCGAAGCAAAAATGCGGGCAGGAGCAACTCACGACGTCAGGTTCCGCCGTCACCGCCGCGTCAGGCGAGCACAGCGCGGAGCCACGCGCCAGCTCGGCCGAGCAGTCAGTCCTCTAACAGGGCGCCGACAAGGACTCAGTCTCGACCGAGTGCACCGCCAAGGAGTGCACCACAACGCAGCGCATCACCACCGAGTGCAGCACAACACAATGCTGCCCGGAGTCCGAGATCTGAAAGTCGTGCAACGAAACCTGACTCACGCGCAGCGAGCAGGCCCAGTAAGACCCGCTCAAAACGGCGTTGATTGAATAGATGTTCTGACTGCCATATTGGACGGGTTCATGAATCGGGCAAGTCTTTCGGCTCTTTGGCTTCGCCCGATTCATTGACCTTGCGATCATGGTCTCCGTGTTTATTTCTTACATCGCCTGGAAGGTGTCGTCAGACAAGCCATCAAAGCGCAAGGTCAATGAATCGGGC
>PVMK01131066.1_pt1 | contig 40621 bp, 36 predicted proteins | sample 1853481 | NCBI WGS metagenome assembly PVMK01 (sample SAMN08533507, study PRJNA380276) | Marine sediment metagenome, whole genome shotgun sequencing project.
GGGGGTGGGGTGCTGTTTTCGTGATTTTACTGCTTGGTTTCAGCAATCTTCTTCTTTGGGGACGTCTATCTGATCTCGATGACAGCAATAACCAGGTCTTTTTCACAGTTCAGATGGAGGGCACGGATGCCGCGCCCAATGCGATTGGTGTGTTGGTATTGAGCAAAGACGGGGAGTATGGAACATTGATTGTGGATGGTTTACCATTAAAGGATGAAACTAAAGAGTATCAACTGTGGTTGATAGATGACGGTCTGCGAACCAGTGGGGGAGTTTTCTCAGTCAGTGAGGAAGGCTATGGTTATCTTGAAGTTTCTTCACAAAAGCCTCTAGTCGCTTATTCGGAATTTGGGATTACCACTGAGCCGTTGGGAGGCAGTGAGGGACCGACAGGGGAGAAAGTATTAGGTGGCGAGTGCTAATTCAAGTCAATCCTTCTGTTATAAATTAATTTGGGTTGGTGATAGGGATTTCCGTGGTACGGGAATGACGAACGATTATCACTTTATTTTCCACGATAAAGGAGTTATTCGGCAGTGAATTCCATACATCCTGAAGTGCGAATTGGCGAAAATAAAACTCAATAATCCTGCCAAATGGTTTATTGTCGAGTCGCAATCTCCCTCAACGCCTCCCCAAACCTCTCGATCTCCTCCACCGTGTTGTAATGCACCGGTCCCACCCGCACCATCCCGCCGCTCTCTTCCACCCCTAACGATTCGGTGACTGAGAGCGCGTAGTAATTACCATCCCAAACGTAGATGTCTCGCTTATCCAGCTCTTCTGCCACCTGCCGGGGAGTGAAACCTCTCAGGGTGAAGGCGAAAGTTGGCACGCGCTCCGCCAGCCGGTTAATATCCCGCAGCCCATAAATTTTAATACCGGGTGTCTCTTCCAGGATCTCCAGGGTGGCGCGGGCCAGCTGCGCCTCGTATGCGCGGATGGCGGTCATGGCCTGCTTCAGACGCAGCTTGCGGTTTGAATTCCCACCAGGAGTATCTTGAGACCCGTAATTCTCACCGAGCCATTCGAAGTATTCAAGTGCTCCGAGAACTCCCGCCAGGCCCTCATGGTTTTGAGTCCCGGTCTCAAATTTTCCTGGCGGGGAGCTGGAAGCCGGGCGAACCTTGTAAGCAGTCAGCTGGTCTAGCAGCTCGTAACGCCCGTAGAGCATACCGACATGAGGGCCGAAGAATTTATAAGCCGAGCAGACCAGGAAGTCACAATCCAACTGCTGCACATCGATTGGCCCGTGAGGCGTGTAGTGAACGGCATCCACATACACCAGCGCTCCGCTGGCATGAGCTTGACGGGCGATTTCCTGCACGGGATTGATGGTTCCGAGGGCATTAGAACAATAACCGACTGCTACCAGGCGCGGTTTCGACTCCAAGGATTCAGTTAGCTGCTGCATATCGAGCGTGCCATCTTGGAGATTGAACTCCACGTAGCGAACTTTGCAGCCACGATCCTCAGCTGCCATGACCCAGGGAGTGACATTGGCATCGTGATCGAGCCGTGTGACGACGATCGTATCGCCTGGATTCCAGGTGCGGGCCAGAGAGCGGCTGATATGCAAGGTGAGCGAGGTCATATTGGCGCCGAAGACGATCTCCTCCGCGCGGTTGGCATTGAAAAATTCCGCCACAGCTTGATGGGCTTCATCGATGAGGGCATCTGATGCAATGCTGGTGGCGAACGCTCCGTCATGGTTGGCGTTGGTATTCATCAGATATGCGACTATTCTGTCGAGGGCGGGTTTGGCGATCTGCGTACCACCTGGGTTATCGAAGAAAATCGCCTGGCGGTTTAGGGAAGGAAACTGCTGGCGGACGTGGTTGATGTCTAGGCTCATTGTTCTGGTCCTTGGTGGTGATGATGGGGATATTATATCTCTAGACCAGATTTTCAGCTCCCCCACAATCGCCTTAAAAGCGGCAAACGCCTGGATGAGGGGGGCATCCAGACGCTTGCCGATCGAATGATATCATGAAAATAACTTACTTGACAAGATCCGCGGTACCTTGCAATTTTATTATGCCAATGGCATCAGCAGAGATCTTATTCCAATGGGGGTCATACGCGCCAAAACCATATCTTTTTAGATTTCAGCGCAACATCTCAAGTATCGATTCGAACCATGTTGTAATACAACGTCAAGAAATTTAAACCAGCCAGATAGAATCGATGCTCGGTACGCAGCTGCTCGTTTTCTACTAGAACCTCAATTTCTTCATTGAAGGTAGGCAGCTTCACCACGGTCAGGTTTTCGTTCTCACTGGCGGTCAGGTAATGACCAGTGAAAGGATAACCTGTATTTCGAGAGCTTAGTAAGAAATTGCTTTCTTCATGATTATTAGGTAATAAAGTCGCGCTGAAATTTGAATCTGGTAGTGGGAAACCAACACTGACATATCCGACACCTTGATGCTGGAAGGTAGTATAGATCCCGACGTAAATTGCTTCGTTTGTTTGTTCAAAAGCCCGCACCCAGCCGCGCAGATCGATAATGTCATCACATTTGAAATCTATCGTGTCGATATAGCTGACGACCCCTTGCTGAGTCTCCTCAGTATTGAATGGCAGGTTTGCCTGACCAATCGGTTGGGCAATATAGCGTTTAAAAATCCAGAATAGGGGCTTAAATCGGAGTTTCCAAACTGGTGTAATGTTGAGTTTAAAATTACTGGTGTGCTCGTAGAATTCCCGGATCAATGGGTTGACCAAATCCGGGTCAAAGGAAGGTCCCCGCATGTTTTCCATAGATTCCACAATCCCGATCCCTGCCTGGTTGCGGATAAATTTCCCCTCTTTGCTGCGGGCTAAATCCTTGAAATAATCTGCGCCGACATATTTGCTGTTTGCTTCAAATGGAACCACATATCTGATCTCATCTCTTGGCACCCGCTCTGCCATCAATTGGATGTTTTCCTGGCCGCGAAAGAGAATTGCGCTGAGTGTGCGATAAGTGAACACGACCAGAGCGCCAAGGATCGCAGGGTTGAGCTCGGGGAGAAAAGTACTTGCCAAGAAACCAATTACTCCACCTGTGAGGGCCCCCAGTAGAATTTTATTTACCCGAAAACCAATTACACCGCATAATAATCCGATGATAATTCCGATCGCGGTCAGACTCAATCCTTTGAAGAGCATCCCCAGTATCGCTCCGAGAACTGCTCCCACAAAGCTCATCATGAGCATCCGGTAGAACAAAGGTTTTGATGCACCTTCTTTGCGCAGATTGTCGGTGATCGCTTCCGCAGGTCCGATCAAAATCGCACCCAAGAGTGCACCAAGAAGAGCGCCATTAAAACTTTCCCCGATGATCGCTCCTCCGATCCCTCCTAAAACGACACCCGCAATACCTGCCGAAAGGATTCGTTCGGTTTTACTGGGTGGACTCCTGCGTTTCTTAGCCTCCATTTGGAATTCCTCCTGGGCCGAACAAATTTTGTTGAAGTGATCTCAAAATATTTTCTACGAATAATTATATTTTACAGCAGAGCAATGATCGAGGAGATGATATCCAATCCAATACCAGAAGATGCGTCAATTGTAGGGAGTCTTGTTTTTGTTAATTCTTATCGATTGGAGATAAAGCTCTTTAGATGTTAAGTCTGGCTAGGTAGTTTTAAAGCCAAACGCCTGGGTGAGGGGGGCACCCAGACGTTTGACAGGGATATCTTACCCGAGATGTATACAGAAATCAAGGGTTGTCGATTGAATTAATAAACCTCTAAAGTTGCAGCTGGAAAATGCTGAAATTTGTGCCCAAGCCCCAACCGGGACTCGAACCCGGATCTCGGCTTTAGGAGAGCCTTGCTCTATCCATTGAGCTATTGGGGCAGGTGCGAAAATTATAGCATAGCGAGATTCAGAAGATAGCAAGCCAACCCAGCCCGCATGGGATCTGGCGCAGATAATGAGCTTACAGAAATTAATTGGTTGATTTAATCCAGGTTGCCAGTGGCGATGGCTCTCTTGACCTCACCAATTGCGGTGGTGATCTGGATGTCCCTCGGGCAGGCCAGCGTGCAGTTAAAGATCGTGTGGCAGCGATAAACACCAAATTGATCGTTGAGGATGTTCAGTCGTTCGGCAGCTGCCCGATCACGGCTGTCGAAAATGAAGCGGTGGGCATAGACTATCGCAGCTGGTCCAACATATTTGTCGTTAGCCCAATAGGATGGACAGGAAGTCGTACAGGCAGCACACAAGATACACTTCGTTGTGTCGTCAAAGCGTTCTCGCTCTTCAGGGCTTTGCGGGCGTTCTGCCGCGGGTGGGGATTCATCATTGACCAGGTAAGGCATCATCGAGCGGAAGTGATCGAAGAATGGCTCCATATCCACGATCAGGTCTTTGATCACGCTTAAACCCAGGAGGGGTTCAATGGTGAATTTCGAAGATCCAATATCTTTCACCAGGACCTTGCATGCCAGATAATTCACCCCATTGATTCGCATAGCATCCGATCCACATACACCGTGGGCGCAGGAACGACGGAAAGAAAGAGTGCCGTCAATATATCCCTTGACATATTCCAAGAGATCCAACACCCGATCAGTGGGTTCAGCCTCTACTTTATAAGTTTCGTAGTGTTGTTTCTTGTCTTTTTCAGGGTTGTAGCGCAATATTTTTAATTTGACCTGCATCGACGTTATCCCTTTTCTGCCAACACCATTTAGTAAACTCGTTCTTTGGGTTCAAATTTAGTGATGACAACCGGCTTATAGCGTAGCTCAATTTCTCCATCGCGCAGCCAGGCCAGGCTGTGTTTCATCCAATTCTTGTCATCCCGTTTCGGATAATCCTCTCGGGCATGTGCGCCCCTGCTCTCTTTGCGAGCTAAAGCAGTCGCTGCAGTCACCTCTGCCAAATCGAGCAAATTGCCTAATTCCCAGGTTGCCAGCAGATCGGTGTTGAATATCTTGCCCTTATCATCCACTCGAACGTGCTTGAAGCGCTCCTGCAGCTCCCGGACGGTCTCTAGTGCAGTTGTCATTCCTTCTTCGGTGCGGAAAACACCGACCAGATCGTTCATCACCTTCTTCATCTCTCCACCGATGATCTCCGGCCTTTCATCGCCGGTGGATTTCAACAAGCCATCCATCTGTGCACGCGTGAAATCGGTTGGGTCGTCCGGCAAGGAGAGGAAATCAATACCCTTTGCGAATTCAGCTGCCTTCAGTCCGGAATATTTCCCGAAGACCAGGATATCCAGGAGCGAGTTAGTGCCAAGACGGTTAGCGCCATGGACCGATACACAAGCTACTTCACCGGCCGCGAATAAGCCTGGCATGATGGTGTTATTTTCGTCGATCAGCACCTCGCCGTATTTGTTGGTTGGGATACCGCCCATGGCGTAATGAGCAGTAGGCTGCACTGGCATGGGTTGGGTAATCGGGTCAATGCCGATATAAGTCCGGCAGAAATCAACAATATCCGGTAATTTAGACAAGATCTCTTCAGCGGTGACGCTATAAGGAGTGCCATCCGGTTGTTTGCGACCATCGCTGGCCGCATACTTGTTAACCGTCTCGGGGCGAACGTCTAAGTACATATATCGATTGCCGCCAATCCCCCGGCCGGCTTGCATCTCCAGGAACATGGCGCGGCTGATGACATCGCGGGAAGCCAGATCCTTCGCGGTGGGCGCATATTCCTCCATGAAGCGATCGCCTTTGTCATTTAACATTACGCCGCCCTCCCCACGTACTCCTTCCGTGATCAAAATACCTAAACGGTAAATACCTGTGGGGTGAAATTGAAAAAACTCCATGTCTTCGGCAGGTATTCCCCGTCGCAGGGTGATCGCGACACCATCCCCAGAATAGGCGTAGGCATTGGAGGTGATCTCCCAAACGCGCCCATGCCCACCTGTAGCAAAGATTACCGACTTGGAATGGAAGACATGTAGCTCACCGGTTAACAATTCGACCGCTACAACACCCGCTGCAGATCCGTCGACCATTATCAGGTCGATGACCTGAAACTCGTCGTAGAAGTTTACATTGTTTTTGATGCACTGCTGGTAGAGTGTCTGCAGGATCATATGACCTGTGCGGTCAGCTGCGTAGCAAGCCCGGCGGACAGGCAAGCCTGTATCGTTGTTTGTGTGACCACCGAATGGCCTTTGGGCGATCTTTCCCTCGGGAGTGCGGGAGAATGGCAGTCCCATATGCTCCAATTCATATACGGTGGAAACGGCCTGCGAGCACATGAACTCGATTTCTTCTTGGTCACCGAGATAATCGCTGCCTTTTACTGTATCGTAGATATGCCATTCAGGATGGTCTTCCTCAGAATTGCCGAGGGCAGCTCCTACACCACCTTGCGCAGTGCCTGTGTGAGAGCGAGTGGGGTAAAGTTTGCTGATTACTGCGGTGTCAGCGTTTTTTGAGGCGTATAGGGCCGCCATCAATCCAGCGCCTCCCGCCCCAACAACGATGACTTCAAACTTATGGATGTTCATGAAATGATCCCTCAAACCTCATGCAAGAGATTAGGTGGTGAACCAGTCCGGAGCAAAGGAAATTGGACTAAGAAGCTCCGCAATTATATTACAGAACCAGTAAAGGGGAACTAGAAATTGATAATGGTCAAGAGAATAGAATTACATAAACGGCGATAACCATCGCAAATGTCCACAGCAGAAAGATGAAACCGCGCATGAAAGGTCTCACGATGGATTGCCCAAAAAAATCCTCGATAACCACCCGTAAACCGTTAAAACCATGCGTAACACCAAAAAAGACGATCAATATTTGCATCACCTGCCAGAATGCATTCGCCCAGCCGAGAGTCACATCCGGAATGTCACTGTTGATGATGTGATTTGGGTTGGGAAAAAAAGTCCAACGCATCAGAGTTGGCAGGTCGACTTGTGTCCTGGCACCATAGGCGAACGCGCTGATAACGCCAATTGCTGCCAGCAGGATCAAGGATAGCCCCGATATTCGGGTGAAGATCCACATAACATATTCAAAAGACAAACCAGGTTGGACAGTTCGAGAACTCATCTCTTGATTCCTCCGGGTTAATAGCTGCCAGCGATGGCGCGCTGGATAAGAATGAACACAGTGAGCCCGTAAATGGGTATGAATATTAACCACTGTAGCCATAGAGCTTCCCGCTGGAAAACCTGGAATTTCGGCCAGATATCAAGGATGGCAATGCGCATCCCGTTTAATCCATGGAAGATCACAATGAAGAATACAACGATCTGGAAAATCCAAGATTCATAAATGATGTTGATATTGGTAGCAAGATCGCTCCCAGTTTGCTGCATGAAGAAAGAGGCGAAGACATGCGTGCCAATGAATAACACCATCGCAATTCCCGTGACCCGATGAAGCATCCATGCCCACATCGGTCCACCGCCCCGGTATTTGAGACCTGCAAAGAACCCGACCCGGCGATTGAGTCCCATCTTTTACCTCCTCAACCATTAATAAAAAACCTCTGACTCGTAATAAGTATTATTGCATTCCTTCATATCATCAGAAAAGTGACAATGATCATGGATTATTGGTTTCAGATATCCTTATAATTCATGGCAATTTCATCTAAAATTAGTCTGGGAGTTTATTGTCAAATTATGGAGAAATTAAATGGCTGATTCACATGAGGTCCAACGCCGGGATTTTGTCAACATCGTCCTGGTGGGTATTGGTTCAGTGATAGGTCTAATTATCGGTATCCCAGCAGTCGCTTACCTGCTTTCACCCGCTGTAAAAGTCAAAGAGGTTGAAGCCTGGATACCCCTCGGTCCATTGGAGGTTTATCCTCTGGATGACCCAACATTGTTTTCATATACCCGCACGAAGATTAACGGTTGGGAAAAGACAGTTAACAGTTATGGTGCCTATGTTTGGCGTTACGGGGAGGGGCAATCAGAGGTCAAAGTTTACTCGAATATGTGCACCCATCTGAGCTGCAGGGTAACCTGGACAGAAGAGACAAGTATATACTTCTGCCCCTGTCATGATGGTCGATTTAACAAGGAAGGCGAGGTTGTCGCCGGTCCCCCCCCGGAACCACTTTTTGAATTCGAAACGAAGGTGGAGGGTGGGGTTTTGTCCATCAAGCATCTGGAAGTGTGAAGATGACAGCAAGAGTTTTGAGTTGGTTGGATGAACGCTTAGGGCTTATCTCAATCTATAGCTTGGTGTTTGATCGTAAAGTTCCCAAGGTGAATTGGTGGTTTACTCTGGGGAGTGCCAGCTTGTTTTTATTCATTTTGCAAGGGGTAACTGGTGTTTTCTTATCGGTTTATTATGTGCCAGACCCGAGTAAAGCATACGACAGTATCCAATACATTATGACCGGAGTGACCTTCGGTTGGTTGATACGGGGAATTCATCATTGGGGTGCCACCCTGATGGTGATCTTTGTTTTCATACACATGCTGCGTACATTCTTCATGGGCACCTTTAAATTTCCCCGGGAGCTCACCTGGTTGACTGGGGTGATTTTGCTGTTGGCAACCCTTGGAATGGGGTTTACCGGCTATCTCCTGCCATGGAATCAACGAGCTTATTGGGCGACAACGGTTGGTACTGCTATTGCAGGCACGGTACCGGTGATTGGAGATTTTATCCTGCGGGCACTTCGTGGGGGTAATGATCTCAGTGCGGTTACCCTGGCTAGATTTTTCTCTGTTCACATTTGGTTCTTACCGGTGGTGATCATCGGCATGATCAGTGTCCACATGTACCTGATAATTCGCTTGGGTATCTCGAGTGTGCCCAAAGAGGAATAGGGGTAGTTCTCAGGAGCGGCAGCTTGAACGAAGAACAAAAGAAAGCCTATCTGGAAGAATATAAGCAAGAAAAGGAGCAGGGGGTTAAGTTCTACCCGGATATTATTTACAAAGACCTGGTGGTTTCTTTTGCTATCTTTTTGCTGTTACTTGGGTTGGCGATTTTTGTGGGTGTCGCCGCGGAACCACCAGTTGATCCGGGTGACAGCTCGTATATTCCTCGCCCAGAATGGTATTTCTTATTTCTCTTCCAGATGCTGAAATATTTCCCAGGTCAGATCGAGTGGGTTGGTACTGTCATCATTCCAACCATCGCTGTCCTGGCATTGCTCCTGCTCCCTTTTTACGATCGCAGCCCATTTCGTCACTGGAAGAAGCGCAAGTTCGCCACGGTGATCATGAGCGTCGTTGGGGTAGTCATAGTGGGATTAACCATTTTGGCAGCAGTTACGACCCCCCCACAAGAGAGTACTGCCCTGGCGACAACCATTAGCGATAAAGTCGTCCTCGGGCAGGATGTATACTCGATCCAATGTGTTGAGTGCCATGGCGCCGAGGGTGAAGGGGGTGAGATTATCGGTGTGGAAGGTCTGGAGGGGGTGTTTGTCAAGTCAATCAGCAGCCAGGATGAAATGTACACCCGCTCTGATGATACCTTTTACGCCATCATTGATTATGGCCAACCCGACCTGGGCATGCCGCCTTCTGGCTTAGGCTATGGCGGGGAGCTGTTGCGCGGTGAAATTGATGCCATAGTCACATTTATGCGCTACACCTGGGATGACCGGGTTGAGATTCCAGAGGAAGCTGCCCAGGCTGGCGCGATCCCACCCCTCGGTCCGGATGAGATCCCTTCCTATGAAGTACATATTGAACTGATCGTGAAGCGATATTGCGTTTCCTGTCATCGTCCGGGCAAGAAAAACAATAATTACTTAATGCGCTCTTACCAAGAAACCATGGAAACTGGCGATAACGCTCCCAATGTGATCCCAGGAGATCTCAATTCAAATAATATCTTGATGCTCCATCGCCAGGAAATTGAAGCGGGTGGCCCGATGCCGCCCACTCGTGCACTTAAACCAGAGCTGATCGAGATCTTTGAAAGGTGGGTTCTCGGTGGAGCACCGGGTACAGCGGAAGAAGCTGCGGTGCTTTCTCCGACCGCTGTGCCTACAGCCCCCGAGGCAACAGAGACTTCTGCCTCTCCATAGGCAATTCCTGAGGATACGGAGGTACCAACCCCGACATCACCGCTTCATCCTTCCAGACACTGACGCAACATCGACCTCAACATCGCAGCTGCAATTGGATCGTATTCATCGGCGTATTACATCAACCGTAGTCCAATTGCGATCAACACACTCTCATTGACCTGCGCGTCGTGCTTGGGTTGGGAACCGTCCCTCAGATTGCATCCTGAAGAGCCTCTCAGAAATGGGAGGCTCTTCTAAATTGCCATCTAAATTCTCTAGCTACAATGCTCCAGCGTTGTATCCAGGCGATTTATGAATATCAGAGCGTCTGGTCAAATTCGATTATCGCCTCGAAAATAAAACAAAAAATATTCTTTCCAAGAATCTTCTCCCCAGGATGCAGCTCCGATTTTGATGAAATGCTTGCCTGAATTCCCCATTACCAAGCAAAATTTCGATGCCGATCTGGACCCTCCTCTCAGTGCTATGGTGAGCATGATTGCACACACCCAGAGTTCGTAGCAGGACCTCTTCACGATGCCAAGTGAGTGATCTTTGGAATAGTTGTTCATCAAACCTAGGGGATACGCACGCCCCCGACAATCGCCATGGCTCCAATCAGTGAGAGGATCAACCACACTCCAAACAACAACCAGGTGACTGTCCTGCGGGTGCTGTCCTGGCGAATGTAATCGTTGAGCACCTGGCGCAACCCGTTGACACCGTGAGCGAAGGCGAATGCCAGCAGCAAAAAATCGTAGACTCGCCACCCAAGCGAAGCCCAGCGCAGGGCAACGTAATCCAGGTCGATGCTGTGGACCCCAACCAAGACATCCTGAATCAGGACATGACCCCAGGCTAATGGGATCAGCAGCAAACCGCTGTAGCGCATCCACTTCCAGGCAATGCTTTCGAAGCCCTCCGGAACTGCAGATCGATTGATCTGGTTTTGTTTAGTGTTGGTTGTCATATTAATTTTCTCTTTTGTTCACATCCCGAAGTTGTTGACCAATAAACTGCGTCCCATCATGAAAGCCGCAGGCAGCCAGATGAGAATAGCAATCACTAAACTCCATTTGGCAGATTTGCGTTGGGTTTCTACATTCCAACGATCCGGTGCGAACAAGTCGAAGATGGCTATCCGGGCGCCGTTCACGCCATGATAAATGACAAAAAAGACCAGCGCGATCTCTCCTATCATGAAGGGGGTACTCCGGTAGATTTCTATGGCATGCTCGTACAGTGAAGGAAAAAAAATATACAGTCGAAGTATCCAGGATATGGACTGCCAGGAAGAGCAGGGTCCCCAATCCTGCCAGACGGTGCAGGATAAAGCTGAGCTGCCCTTCCTTGCCGCGGTAGCGTGCCATGCCTAAAATATTCAGTTTTAGAGAATCCATGCTAACCTCCGCATAACCAACAAAATGGAGCCAGTAAAGAGGAGACGAGAAAAACGTTCTTTATCATATCAAAGTTATCTGAATTATACATTGTCATACGAAACAAATGCTGTTTATCACTGTATCTTCTCAAACCAATGGGCGATATTGATCCGTATTTGATCGCGGTTGTTGGTGAACCCATATTGCCACAATCCTTACATTGGGATAGTAAATCAGGGGATTTTCTCGAGAAAGATTGACGAAAATCCCCTGTAAATCTTGGGATGTGTGATTATGGGCTACCCAGGAATAACCAGTGTCCCCTTAATCTGGGTTAATGTGTTCTATTGAATTAATGATCCCTTTGGAATTCTGCTCTGTTATTCTATCGGGTAACTGAGGATATTGACGAGACCATACGTCAGGATTGTCAGGCTGAAAATGATGATTACCCAACGAGCTGACATGGCTTTGAAACGCGTAGCAATACCGCCCAGGAAAAGCACAGAAGCAAGGATCACCGTGGTGAGTATGTATTTATCACTGGTTTGGTTGGCTTCCGTACCCATTGCAAAGGTTTCTTCTGCTTCCGCCTCCAGCTGGTTAGCTTTTTCAGCCAGGCTTAATTGGTATTCGGGCATGGAAAATGGGGTTGCGGGTGCATCCGGGTTATTGAATGGATTCGTTGCCAGCCAAGCCTCAAAAGCGGGTTTGAACTCATCCCGGAAGCGAACCTGGTAGAAATCCGCTAATTGCTGGTCTTCAGCCGCGAATGCATTAATCCAATTGAAAAACAATCCAATGTCAACCTGGGCCAGCTGTCCAGCTTGAGTGGAGGCGCGGGTTGATTCAACCCTCAAAGCTCCTGCCTGGTTGTAGGCAGAGGACTGCACACCTCCCCACCTGGCAGCCTGGTAGCCGCTCCAGGCTGTCGCCAACGTGGCAAAAGCCAATACGATAGTGACAATTACTTCAGCGATTGGCTCCCAGCGATCAAACCTTGTCGGTAAATCGATGTATGGGGTCATTGGTGCAGCTGCTTCTTCCTGCTTTTCAGTGGTCTTATCCTTTTCTTCCATATCGAAACTCTCCAGGGTTGATAATCATGCTTGGATTAATTAAACCATAGATATGTAAGGATTTGCGGTGATTATGATTGATTTTCGGAGATTATTTAGCACTTGATCTGGCATTGGGATTATAAAGAGCAATTTTGAAAGCCTGGTATGAATTGGGCCAGTTCTACTGCAGATCAACCAGCCAAACAAGATATCTCTTGGAATAAATAATAAAAGGCAGCTGGTACAAACAGCTGCCTTATATCTAATTTGCAACGTTAATTCAATCATCCAGCACCTGTATAATTGCTGTAGCAAACTCAGAAGTCTTTAGTAATTCAGCACCATCCATCAAGCGATGAAAATCGTAGGTCACTGTTTTGGCTGCGATGGCTCCTTCCATCCCTTTGACAATCAGGTCGGCTGCCTCATGCCAACCGATATATCTGAACATCATCTCGCCCGACAGGATCAATGAGCCTGGATTCACCATATCCTTATCGGCATATTTGGGTGCCGTGCCATGGGTGGCTTCAAAGATGGCCTGCCAAGTGTCATAGTTGATATTTCCACCAGGAGCGATCCCGATCCCGCCGACCTGGGCAGCTAAGGCATCAGACAGGTAATCACCATTGAGATTCATGGTGGCAATGATGTCGAACTCACGTGCGCGGGTGATGGTTTGCTGGAAGACAATATCCGCGATCACATCCTTGACCAGCAGTTTACCGGTTTTGAGAGCTTCTTCTTGCTCACGGTTGGCGGCTTCTTCACCTTTGCTCTCCACAGTGCGCTCCCACTGGTTCCATGTATACACCTGATTCCCAAATTCATTCTCAGCCACCTCATAACCCCAATTGCGGAAGGAGCCTTCAGTGTATTTCATGATATTACCCTTGTGAACCAGGGATACGCTGCGCCGGTTATTTTCCAACCCGTATCGAATAGCTGCCCGGACCAAACGGTAAGATCCTTCCTTCGAAATCGGCTTTATACCGAATCCGGATGTATCTGGGAAGCGTATCTTGTCGAAATCATCTGGAAAATTATTCTTTAAAAGTTGTTTGAATTTCTCATTGCCCTCAGTTCCGTGTTCGAACTCAATGCCGGTGTAAATGTCTTCTGTATTTTCCCTGAAAACTACCATATCCACATATTCAGGATGCTTGACCGGGGAGGGGACTCCCGGATAATAGTGCACGGGGCGTTGGCAGACGTACAAATCGAGCGCTTTACGCAGAGCGACATTAAGGGAGCGGATACCCCCACCTATTGGGGTTGTGAGCGGACCTTTAATGCCAACCAGGAATTCCTGAAAGGTATCGATGGTTTCTTTGGGTAGCCAGGAACCAAATTTATTAAAAGCCTTCTCTCCCGCGTAAACTTCAACCCAGATAATTTTCCTGTTTCCCTGGTAGGCTTTCTCAACCGCAGCATCAAAAACCCGTTTGGATGCTCGCCAAATATCACGACCGGTACCATCGCCTTCAACGAATGGTATGATTGCATTATCAGGTACCTGAAATTTCCCGTTTTCGATCTGGATCTTTTCTCCCCCTTCAGGGATTTTTATCATGCTGGCCATAAAAACTTGACTCCTTGCTTATTTGGATTATCGAGTGTGGATTATAGCATGGTGGATAAAGTGGATTTCGCAATTTCTGATCAGTTGGATTCTTTATTTCAATTGAACGTTGAAAAATGGCTCATCGATCTGGAATTAAATTGACCAGAGTTGGAATGCTGAATGATTTGATAAGCATCCAATACTCTTGATAATATCGAGTACAATTGAGCGGAAATTTACATATAAAACGGTAGTTTTCAAAAAAACTCTGGTGGGAATACTGGTTCGTAATTTTACAATGGAAAAAACACACCCGGACAAAATAACTGAAAATATTAATGGAGATTCCTGGCATGCAGTTGAGGCTGAGGAGGTACTTTCTCGCTTGGCAACGTATGCTGAAGAGGGTTTATCTAGCGAGGAGGCTCAACGGCGTTTAGAAAAATATGGCCCAAATGAGCTCGAAGAAACCCCACCAATCTCATTCTGGCAAATGCTGGGAGAACAATTCAATAATTTTGTGGTGATTTTGCTGATCGTGGCTGCTGTGATATCAGCCTTACTCGGCGATTATATTGCATCAGCGGCGATCTTTGCCATTGTGGTCTTGAATGCCGCTCTCGGCGTTGTGCAGGAGCGCCGGGCAGCAAACGAATTGGCAGCTTTGCGGAAATTGACCTCACCTGATGCTGAAGTGATTCGAGATGGTTATCGCCAGGTATTCCCTGCCCATCAGCTGGTTCCTGGTGATTTGGTACTTCTGGATGCAGGTAATTACGTGCCCGCAGACATTCGCTTGTTAGAGACGGTCAACCTGCGGATCGACGAAGCCGCATTGACCGGAGAATCGGTGCCGGTTCAAAAGAATGCTATTATCCGCCTGCAGGCGGATATCCCCCTGGGAGATCGCAAGAATACAGCATTTATGGGCACCATGGTCAACTACGGTCGTGGCAAAGGTGTTGTCGTCAGCACCGGTATGCTTACCCAGATCGGTTTGATCGCCACCATGCTCCAAATGGTCGAGCAGGAACAGACCCCGCTCCAACGCCGCCTGGACGCGGTTGGGAAAACCCTCGGTTTTGCAGCCTTGGCAATCTGTGGGGCAGTCTTCTTGGTGGGCTGGGCGCGCGGCTTCGACCCCTTGGATATGTTCCTGATCGCAGTTAGTTTAGCCATCGCCGCTGTCCCAGAAGGTTTACCTGCAGTGGTTACCATCAGCCTGGCCTTGGGGATGCGGGAGATGATCAAACACAATGCTCTCATCCGGCGTCTATCATCAGTTGAGACCTTAGGTTCGGCCACAGTCATCTGCTCAGATAAGACTGGCACCTTGACACAAAACCAGATGACCGTTACCAATCTTTGGATAGATGGTCAGCTTATGGATGTAACCGGAAGCGGCTATACTCCGCTTGGGGAATTCCAGATTGAGGGTCAAACGATCGCCCTTGAAGATTATCCTGGGGCTTCAACCGCCCTCTGGGTTGCCGCACTGAATAACGATGCGAATTTAGACTTGGGGGATCCAAATGATGAGCAGCCTGCTTACCGTGTGGCTGGCGACCCCACTGAAGGAGCACTGATCGTGGCCGCGGCAAAGGCTGGTGCCTGGACAAAAGACCTGAATAAGGCCTACCCGCGGGTACAGGAGATACCTTTCGACTCTACCAGGAAACGGATGCTCACTTTGCATACCGTGCGAGACCCACAACCGGAAGATATCTCACCTTTCTATAACGATAAGAAAAAAGAATGGTATGTGGTCACAGTTAAAGGGGCTCCTGACCTGGTCTTGGATCACTGCACCCAGCTGCAAAAGATGGATGATTCGATCACCTCCCTCGGTGATGCTGAACGAATGAAAATTCTGGCTGCTAACGATCGCATGACTCAAAAAGCCCTGCGCGTCTTGGGAATGGCATATCGGATTGTAAAAGTCATGCCTGGCGAAGAGAATCTGAAAGAATTAGAACAAGACTTGATCTTCGTGGGATTGATTGGAATGATCGATCCCCCTCGTGCTGAAGTAGCTCCGGCTTTGGAGGTCGGGCGCAAAGCAGGTATTCGCACGGTGATGATCACCGGTGATTTCCCGAATACAGCCCGCGCAGTGGCTGAATCGATCAACCTGCTCGAACCTGGCCACCAGGTGCTCACCGGAGCGCAAATGGATGAAATGGACGATGCGCTCCTGGAGCGCCAGGTTGCCTTTACGGATGTCTTCGCCCGGGTCTCTCCGGCACATAAACTGCGTATTGTTGAAGCCTTGCGCGCCAGAAATGAGGTCGTTGCTATGACTGGCGACGGTGTCAATGACGCACCCGCCATCAAGCGTGCCAATATCGGTGTCGCCATGGGGATCACTGGCACTGATGTGGCTAAAGAAAGCGCTGATATGGTCCTGACCGATGATAATTATGCCAGCATCATCTCTGCTGTCGAACAAGGGCGCGTCATTTACAGTAACATCCGCAAATTCGTTTATTATCTGCTTTCTTGTAATGTGGCAGAGATTGCCACCATATTCCTGGGCATCATGTTCACCCAGGGATCACCGTTAACGGTTATCCAGCTTTTGTGGCTGAACCTGATCACCGATGGCGCTCCAGCTCTGGCCTTAGGTACCGAGAAAGGCGATCCAGATGTCATGGACCAGCAGCCTCGTCCACCGTCGGAACCCATCATTAATAGGTTTATGACCGCTGGTATTGGGGTTCAAACCATCGCCATCACTTTCGTCACCCTGACAGCTTACGTGATCGGTTTACAGCTATTCTCTGATAATCCATTAATTCCCGGGACTATGGCCTTTGTGACCATCTCCTTTTCAGAACTTATCCGAGCTTTTACCGCTCGATCAGAGCGCTATCCCTTGATCAAGATCGGTCCTTTCGGCAACCGTCTGATGAATTACGCGGTTCTCACCTCATTGGCTTTGCTGCTCATTGTGGTATACATTCCGTTTCTACAGCCGATCTTTGACACAACTGCTTTGGGATGGGAACAATGGCAGTACATCCTGCCTTTGATTTTCATTCCTGCAGTCGCTGCAGAGATGAGCAAACCTCTATTAACCCGGCTATTCCCGGGCTGATAGCATCTCATATCCCAAGTATTCGCAATCTGCAATAATAATTATTAATTGGCTCGCCTGCCTCGTGCGGTTCTGAGCCTAATCAAAGAACCGTTATTTCTGTGGTGTCATATTGATAGTAAAAGGGACATCTAGTCTTTCAACGTTCAATTTAATCGACACAGATAGTATGGTAAGATTCTTGCCTAGTTTGTATAAATAGAGGTTGCCTGATGAGAAACAGTACCGAACTACCAGATTTGCGCATGCTGCCAACCCAAAAGCTGGTGCCCCACGAGGATTTCGATCCCCGCCGGGTGGACCGGCTCAGTCAACGATTGCAGGAGGAAGGCATCCTCAAGAATTCACCTGTCGTGGTTCCCATACCGGACAGCGATTCGTATGTCGTGTTGGATGGAGCCAACCGCGCCCTGGCATTCGCTGCGATGGGGATTCCGCATATTGTAGCTCAATTGGTCAGCTACGAACGGTCAGGTGTTGAGCTAGATACCTGGTACCATGTGGTTTCGGGGATGGATATTACTGTTTTTGAAACTGCACTGACCAAGGTGACCGCATTGCACCTGCAGAGCTGCTGTCTGGAAGAAGCCCGGCTGGCACTGGAAAACCAACGGGCTGCTGCTTATATCGTCAGTTCTCAGGGGGTGCGCATGGTCAGCAATACCTCCGACTCCTTGAAGCCTGACACCCGTTTGCTCAATGAACTGGTCAGCGCATACAAAGGTAAGGCAAATATCTATCGCGCTTCAAATGATATCTGGGAGAAGCAGGAACCCTACTACCCGGATATCACCGCCCTGGTTATTTTCCCGCACTTGACCCCGGCTGATATCATCCACGCTGCCCAAAGTGGGGAGAAGATACCCACCGGCATCACGCGCCACATCATCCCTAACCGGGCGATAAACATCAATATCCCTCTTGAAGTAATGGAAGCGGATTGGTCTCAGGAGCGAAAAGACGAATGGCTCCATGAGTGGTTGATGGAGCGCATGAATGCCAACGCCATCCGATTCTATTCTGAATCGACTTTTACATTTAACGAGTAGTTTTCGGTTGGAGGTACCTTACCTTGGCCTCGATAACTGCTATCTGAATGAATTTACCTGATTATCACTGCTTTCACCACCAGGGTTGAAGTATATTTCCGTTCAAGAATCAACTACTTCGATCAGTAAAATCGATTCATGACTCCACCTGAGAAGCAGCCTGAAAAGTTGTTTGAGTTCATATTTGCCCCCTCTCTACCCCTGAAGGGCGTACGAAACGCGCCCGAACGATCAATTTCGGTTTCTACCATGATTCTGTCCTGGAACCCATCGATCTAAGACCAGGCGAAGACATCACCATCACTATCCTGGCTGGTGCTGGAGTTGCATTGAGCTCGGTCGTGTAGATTCACTTATCCCCCGGCTATTTATTTCTGATCATTTGGGATTCGTCGCGTCAGCTGCTGGGATGGGAAATCCCGGTTTGTCGTTTATTCTCATTGGAATACCCCGTAGCTTGCTACGTGAGTTCAAGGTTCTAGCAAAATCTGTACCCGAAGTGACAAAATTCCGTAATACACTGTCCGCTTGCGGCGGGGATATGAATTTTGAAGATTCTGCCAGTTTATTGTCATTCCGAACGAAGTGAGGAATCCCTAATGCGCGAGGTGATCTCTAGACAACCGGGGTGGAAGTCCGGGCTCAAGCTGCAGGGATTCCTCGCTGGCACTCGGAATGACAAGCTTATTATCCGTCATGTCTCATTTAGATCGAACCAGCCTTCAACCAGATCATTCCAGGTAGGGTTGATCGATTCGATGAGCGCGATCTTCTTGCTCCTTCGCCAGCCCTTGATTTCCTTCTCTCGTTTGATTGAGATGTGGATATCTGTTGTTTCCTCAAAGTATGCCAGGCGAGTGATTTTATATTTCTTGGTAAATCCTTCTATAAGTTTATGCTTATGCTGGTAGACGCGATTTCTGAGATCGCTGGTTACACCCGTGTATAGGGTGCCTTTTGGGCTGGTCATGATGGATACGTAATACTTCTTCATATCCATAATGAGAGTCGAATTCTTATTGTCGAATTGTATCTGGAATCTGTCTGGTGAAAATAAAGAAGTTTATTAAATTGAATAATGATTTCTGGATGTCAAAAACGCAGAGAAAGACAGCTCAACCCGCCATCCATCTTTTGAAATTCGGACACCTCCAGAGGAAAGGTTTGGTAACCCAAATTGGATAATTCCGTCTCGAACTTTGGGTAACCAGCCGCCACCAGAACAAAGTCGTTTACGCGTACACAATTGGCCGCGTAATTTTCATCTGTATCGACATAGCCAATTTCATATCCCTCGAAGGTGGCCAGGTCTTCCACTCCTCTGGTCAATACCAACCGCCTATCGCCAAGATAAGCGATGCCGCTTTTCAGATGCAGCAGTCCTTCGAACCCGCGGATGTCCACGAAACTTGAGCTATAGCCATTTTGTTCTAAAAAGCCAGCCAGCTGTTGGCCACCTTCTTCGTTGGTCCTCTCTGAGATGCCGATAAAAAAATGGTCGCCAGCCTGGCAGATGTCGCCGCCATCCAAGGTCCCTGGGGGTTGGATAGTGTGTAGAGATGAGTAAAACTGGGTAAGGTTTTGCCCAACACTGGGCACCTCGCCCTGCCGGCTGACAGCGCCAGGATGAGTTAGGATGGCACTGCTGGATGTGAGCACCGCGGTATCCTCTACGAAAGTTGAATCGGGGAACTGTGGATCGGGTTCCATGACGGTCAGGGTCAAGCCGCAGCGCTCAAGCGCTGCGCAGTATGCGCTGTGCTGCTGGAGGGCAAGAGAAAGATCAGGTCGCCCGAAATCCGCGGTGGTCAATCCTTGAGCGTAACTCGTGGCTGGAGGTCGCACGATGGCGTGTTTAAACATTATCCACTCTCCTCAGGATTGATTATACATGGTTCTTTATTCCTGAATTCAAACTGTTAATCCTGACGGTTATCAGGGTTGCCAATGAAGGTGGAGATTTCCAGATAGGATTCTCGCTGGGATCCATTCTCAAATCATTATCTGCCATGTGGGGATACAGGAGAATGTGCCTGAATCAGTGGAATATGTTTATTATGAATAATGGAAGGCGATCTAATTCAAAGGGGTATCCAAAAGAATACCCTCTTCGAATTGGGCATGAAAATCAGTACCCATGGGTATCTAAAATTGAGCTGCTTTATTTTAGATACCAGGAAAGAATCTTTATACTGCTTGGAGAATACTAAAAATATACGTATTGGGCGATCGACATCCCTAACAATGCCAGCGCCAGGAACACTGAAGTGATCTGGCTGCCTCTTGAAACTATCCCAGACAGGAATTTCATCTCCGCTTGCTGTTCGGGTGAGGGAGGTCCTCCTGATGCGGCGATAGAGTTGCTCACTGCTTTCATTTTATTATGGTTCGGTTCTGCATAAAATATCCCGTCAGGAAGCCGATAAAGCCGGCGATTGCTCCCAGGGTTAACATCAGGCCATAACCGGTGGATAGGGCACTCAATCTAAATTCAAAAATTTCCCAATACATTACCAAACCGGAAAGGACACTTAGGATAGCCACACCCATCATTGCCGTGCTAAATCGAGTTCGAAAAGCCAATTGCTGCATAAACTTTTGGCCTTCCGCTCCTGTGGCTATCACCGATGGTGTCACAAAGCTGATCATAAAAAATGTCGCGCCAGCCCAAAACACCCCGGCAAATATATGGATGATACGCATCGAGATCATTAAGAAATTCATTACAAATAGCCTCCCAAAGATAATATATTCCGACAATTATACTCTTCATCCTCTCTAACGTCTATACATGAAAAATTGCCCTGGAAAACTTTGGCAATGAACATCGTCAGGAGATTCGGGGATGCTTGGCAGTTTTCCCCAAGTGTCTTGTAATTGATCTCTGGGATTGTATTGAAGGTAGTCCCCCATACGCTATTCAGGATTTCTTCCCTTAATCCGATTTTAGTTTGTGAATCTAGAAAAATTTTTAATCCTGGCTATTAAAATTACTCGAATTAATCGAAGACATTCCGTTTGTGAAAGGGACTGGCCAAGAAACGACCCATTATCTTCCACCTTGAGGACCATGAAATGCGTATGCCGGACTTTTCATTCTCCAGGATTCGGGCTGCCATCCAGGGGGTGACCGTTTCCACTCGGTCAGCCAGGATGTTAAATATGCGTTTATCCCGCTCCCAATCTTCAGGGCGTCCCTCATATTGTTTGGTTAGCAAATCGGTGACGACCATCCCCGGGCGTAGTGACCCTATGACAAGCTGGGTCTCCCTGGTTTCTTTAGTCAAACTGTTGTTGTAATAGTGCAAGCCGTATTTTGATGTTCCGTAATAGGTCAGTCCCTCGTGCATGCGCCCATCGCTGCCCATCCCTTCCATATTATATATCGCCCCATAACCTTGAGCTAACATTTCACGCACTGCAACCATAGAACCGTACATCACACCCAGCAGATTGGTCTCGATGATCTCCCTGGCTTTTTCGGGTGGCATCAACCAGGCTGCCATCTGAGGGCCGCTGAAACCAGCATTGTTGATCCAGATGTCAACTTTCTGAAATCGGGTTTTGGACTTATCCCAAAGCTCTTGGACTTGTTCTGGGTAGCGCACATCACAGGCAAGACCGAAGATTTTTTCTGGTGAATGCTTCGAGGATAGCTTTAAGACAGCCTGGTCAACATCACTTTGAGCGCGACCACTGATCGTGACTGAGCAGTTCAGCTCTAGGAAGGCCTCTGCCAGACCGTATCCGATTCCACGCGTACTGCCGGTGATGACGATGTGTTTCATGGTTCAAATCCTTTTACCCTGGAGGCGATTATATTATTTCAGGATTGAGTATGGGTAAGTCAACCTGCTAATTATCCCATAGAACAAGGACAAAATATCCAATAATTGGCGCGTGGTGCCACTTATCCGTCTTTCATGTTGGTTGGTAGGGAGAAAATTTGTATAACTTTTCTTAGCTGGATTATTGGAATTGAGCCTGGAGAATCCCCACTACCAGAATGGCAATCCTCGCTTCGGTTTGAGGAGATTAATCAGGTAAGATCTCGATCAACCTTGATTACGGTAATCATTTGCCTTAAGTTGGTTCCCTTGTTGAGTACTTGCACACAGACATCCGCTCCACGGCTGACTTCGACGCCGGTTGAGCTGCCTTCTCCCCCTATTACGTATTCAGCTCACTCAGGATCGCGATCTTGCTGGTCATCTGCATCAGATTGACCAAAGAGGCGCCGCAGCTCTTCCTCCCAGACATCATCCAGAGGAGTGAACGGGGTTGCTACAAATTCTTCCGAAAGATGGTTTAGATAATCGCGTACACCGCGTTGGGGGGCTTCGCCATCCAACTCCTCAATTTTGGTATCAAATAATTGGATCAGTTCTTTGCTCTTATCTTCCAGATCGGTTAAGTCCAGTTCCAGCTGCAGCATGTGGTTGATACGCTGCATGATCCCCAACCAGGCCATATAATCATTCTCGATTCGGATAGAATTGGCTACATGCGAGAGATTAGAGAAATCGTAAGCCGGTACAAAAGCAAAAAACGAGACATATTCGATACCTTGCTCGCCTGCCCGGCGGCAAACATATGACCCGACGCTAGCCCCGCCACGATAATCTGACAGGTTAACGGCGATATCCTGCAGCTCCTCTTTCAATTCTGGCAGGCTGTAGATAGATGAGATTATACGGTCCTTGTCATAGGGCAGCTCACCGTAAACTCCACCCAGACCAATAATGCGTTTGACCCCCAACGTACTTGCAATATGCAGAAAAGCCTGGGCATAGCGTTCAATATCCATCTGAGGTTCATCCCCGAGAAAGATGAGCAGCCCATACTGGTCGTGTTCCGCATAATACAAATCGTTGTGCTGGGTTTCAAGTGATTCGGGATAGCCCTGGTCAAACTTGACGACCGGTCGCACCAGATCGTGTGTGCCAGGGATTTGGAACAGGTAGAAACCGCCCGGTTGGATGGAACCTATTTTTCGAGCGCCAGTTTGTTCGATCAGGTATTGTGGCAGACCAGATGAAGTTGAACCTGCGTCTGCCCACTGCCGCCATCCTGCTATCATGTAGATTTCTTCTGCCTTGGGATGCTCCCATATTTCTACTGCGTCCGACATGAATAAAGCCTCCGCTTGAATCTTATATGAAAATCATTCTTTTGGTCTGGAATCGATTGACCAATATGATAAGTAATTTGGTATGACCAGGATTATCCAGTCCTGGAGTTTATTACACCAGCATAAATCATTTTGGACGATTTATGTAGGATATTCATATTATAACCACAGATGAGATCATTGTGGTTTGTTCGCTGCCTGGCATTCAATCTTCTATTCACGTATATTTTAATTGACCTGGTTCCTGGCTGCAAAGCTCCAGCGTATTGACCAATATACGGTTCTGGTGAGATTCTGAATATTAAAAGCGTGCCAATAGTAGGCTGACAACTGGTATGATCTATTACCCCCTCCAAGAAATTTACCCGGTGAGGTAAAGGAGAGAAGGCATGCCAGACCGTTTGTGGTGCAGTCATTAAAGGAACTTTTAGAATTCGGATAAGGTGTTAGATGCAGACCCGGTCACGCTTTAGAAAGATATCTTCGAAATGGCTATTATTTCCATTGCTGTTCTTCACTGTGAGCTGCAGCGGTAATTTCAATTTGTTCAGCTCTCCCACTCCGACATCAACTGCTACAATGACCGCCACCAGAACAAAGACTCCAGCACCTCTCCCTCACCGTCACCAGTTCCTACTGCCACCCCCACCCCCACCTCAACTGCTACCCAAACATCAACTTCTACTGTCACCCTCAGTCCGACGATTACTTCGACTCCAACCATCACTCCCACACCGACCTTTGATTTCCCTGATGTGACCGTGCTGATGCAGGCTAACTGTCGCTATGGTCCGGGCACTGTATATCTTTACGCCCATGGTCTCTACGATGGAGATCACGGCGAGGTGAATGGTCGAAATTATTCCGGCACCTGGCTCTGGATCAAACCTGATAACCTGGATTGGCATTGTTGGGTAGCAGCCTCTGTGGTTGAAGTTCAGGGGGATATCCGCACTGTCGTAGTTCACCGGTCAAACCTACCCCATTCGTCATTGTATGGACCGCCAGGGAATGTCCGCGCTTCGCGAGATGGCGAGCGGGTAGTTGTTTCTTGGGGGGCTGTTTGGATGACAGATGACGATGACCGCGGCTATTTGATCGAGGCCACCATCTGTCAGGATGGGAATCTGGTTCCAATTGCAGTTCATACCGACCGCCCATCGTACGATTTCAGCGATGAATTATTCTGCTCTGGAGAATCAGGAGGCAGGCTTTACACAGTCGAAAAACATGGCTATTCCGACCCGGTGGAGATCCCCTGGCCTTAGAGGATAAAAAAGCATACATCAAGAAACCGGGTATCTTTTCCTGGTGACCTTATATATTTCTTCTGGTTAGGAGTCTATTGATCAGCTGGAAAAGCACTTTAGGCGCTACTTTCAGGATCTGGAGAAAGAAGAATTATTCTCTGGAGTGGTCTTGTTCAAACAAAGCAATTCATTCTTTTAAAGTGGTGGCTTTGGATACGTGAGCCGTCCTTGGAAAATTACTAACAAACGGACTCACGTTTCGTTGCAGTCTCGGTTACCAAGCTTTTAACATCGGCGACCGCACTGCAGCTGATCGACCAAGGCACAGACGCCCCATTTAGATTTCATGCGATTGGATCGAGTTCATGAAAATGTTGCTAAAGGCAGCCATCCGCTTCGAAATGAAGTTGGCCTTTATGTAGGATGGTAAAAGAATTTATATTCCTTCCCACAAATTGGATCTTCTGACAGCTGCACGTTTGTTACCGATAGAGATTTGGATGCATTTTTTCGCTCAATCAAAGCAGGCGTCGGTGCTCAAATTCGCCACTACCCACCTGCCTTTTTCTCACAGGTGGGATGAAGGCAGCGAATAAGGGTAAATTCTCATAAAAGGTCACCCCAAAAAACCAGGTGTTAAACTGGGGCGCGGGTAAGCTCTATATTGCCCACTTTATTAGCTCTTCCCCGTTTCTCAGAAGAAAGAATGCGCTTGCGGATGCGGAAATTGAGTGGGGTGACTTCAAGCAATTCGTCCTCTGCTAAGAATTCGATCGCTTCGTCCAGGCTCATTCGTCTTGGTGGGGTCAGGCGGATTTCCATGTCTCCTCGGGCCGCGCGCATGTTCGTGAGGTGCTTCTTCTTGCAGATATTAAGTGACAAATCTCCAGGTCGCTGATGTTCACCGATCACCATCCCCTCATAAACCTCAACTCCTGGATCATAAAATATGATCCCTCGCTCTTCAGTATTTTTAATCCCGTAGGTGGTGGTGACTCCTGTCCCCCATGAAACCAGGGAACCAGAAGAACGCCCTTTAATCGCTCCCACCATCGGTGAATATCCATTTAGTTGGGAGTGCATCACACCTTCGCCGCGCGTGGCGGTTAGGAAATGGTGCCGGAAACCTAGTAATCCACGCGTCGGAACCAGGAATGTCAAATTAACATTTCCTTCCTGGTTCTCCTGCAAGTTGAGCATTTGTCCCCGCCGGGAGCCGAGCATCTCTACAACCGTACCGACCGTATCTGCGCTGGTTTCGATAAAGATTTCTTCAAATGGTTCCAGTTTCTCCCCATTCTCCCCTTGGCGCACGATCACGTCGGGACGGGAGACCTGGAATTCGTATCCTTCACGGCGCATAGTTTCAATCAAGATGGCAAGATGCAGTTCTCCACGACCTGAAACCAGGAAAGAATCCCCACTTTCCGTATCCTGCACTCGCAGAGCAACATTGGAACGCAATTCAGAATACAGACGTTCGCGCAGCTTACGAGATGTGCTCCACCGCCCCTCCCGGCCAGCAAAAGGAGAGGTATTGACCGCGAACTTCATCCGCACAGTCGGCTCTTCCACCTGTATGACTGGCAGCGGCTGAGGATTCTCTGGGTCAGCGAGGGTTTCACCAATCGCGATGCCTTCCAGTCCTGCCAGTGCAACGATCTCTCCAGCTTGAGCCTGGGGGACTTCTACTTTGTTGAGCCCCTGATGGACATATAAGTAGCGCGCGTGCTCGATGAGCACCTCCCCTTTCAGAGTCACCCGTGCCAGCGCCTGGTTCGATTCGATTTTACCCGCAAAAATCCGTCCGACTGCGGTGACCCCGCGGTATTCATCGTATCCCAGGGTTGTGACCAGCATTTGCAGTGGTGCTTCAGGGTCAACTATTGGACCGGGAATATGGCTCAAAATAACCTCAAAAAGCGGTTGCAAATCAGGTCCTATTTCCGGATCTACTCCCGCCTGAGCGGTGACAGCATTGGCATAAATCACTGGGAAATCTGCCTGTTCATCTGTGGCACCCAATTCAATAAAAAGATCAAATGTCTCATTAAGCACACGTTCTGGCTCAGCATTTTTACGGTCGATCTTATTAATCACGACAATCGCTAGGTGACCCATTTCGAGTGCTTTCTTGAGCACGAAACGGGTTTGTGGCATCGGGCCCTCTGCCGCATCTACCAATAGCAGCACCCCATCAACCATATTCATCACGCGCTCCACTTCCCCGCCGAAATCGGAGTGGCCGGGAGTGTCGACAATATTAATCTTTACATCTTGTGCGCGGCCATCGTCCCAAATATCGATTGCCGTGTTTTTTGCCAGGATCGTGATTCCACGTTCACGCTCCAGGTCGTTCGAATCCATCACCCGCTCGACCACCTGCTGGTTGGCGCGGAAGACGTGTGCCTGTTTTAGCATGCCATCCACCAGAGTGGTTTTTCCATGATCTACATGGGCGATGATAGCGATATTTCTGATATCGTTCCGTTCAATCAACATACCGATCATTACCTTCTACAAAATACCAAGAACAACTTTTTATCCTGACAAGAAAGACCTCGACCGCACAGGCCGAGGTCGTCAGGCAAGTCCAGTAATAATATCAAAAAGTGGTTGTTTTGAATAGAGTTGGTTTTCCATAAATTATCCGCTGGATTATGTTCTGGATGACCGATAGCGATAACTAACCTTTTACTCGTCCGCTGGGAGCACTGTATTCCGCTATTTGGGGTCTACAATTGTCCGACCAAAAGACAGTAATTGGGCAGCCGGAAAGCCAGAGATAGAACGAGTACATACCCTGAGACTGTCTCTTCAACGGGAGTATCAGGATCATCAAAGTGTATCTGGTATAGATCAATATAATCTGGGCCAGGTCTTTTTAGGTTGTCCTCACATGCAGACATCAGATAATCCGGGGATATATATGTTTTGAATCCCTGGCGGGCAGCAACCTTTGAAGCGATATTAATTTTGTTTCTGTAAGGTTTAACTACTTTGCCAAGGTAAATCTCCGCCTCGTCATAGGCTTCATCTGTATCAAAGAAGTTATTTCCTCATTCGAATACAGTGTGGATTGTTGGGAAAACAAAAAGCCCTGGATTTTCCAGGGCTTGGCCCTATATCAGGTTTAGATCTTAACCCATAGCCTCATTCGCAGTTTGAGGCTGCTTCTCTTCCATGGGTGTTGTCGCCCGCCAGAACCCGACGAAAATTAAGATTGCCCCGATCAGCTCGCCAATATAGAGTGCGCCTGGTATTCCAAAGCGGCTGAAAGCGCCTCCAAAGGCTGGTGCCAGCGCGCCCACCGCGATCAAGATATTCCCAATTACACGGTGAAGCAGGACTCGTTTTCGATAGAATATCCATGCCGAATAAACTGCTCCACCGACCAGCGTCACCACACCATAAATATTGAAAAATGGAGTTAATGTACGGATACCAGGTGTGACGATCGCATGACCGCTTAATTCACTGCCGGTGTGGACACTGGTGGTCAGCAAACTGGGATCCAGCTCGGCACCGAAGATACGGATAGCCGCATAAGCAGAGGCGATACCCAGAATCACCATTAATATATTGGCGGTTCTACGTTTAGCTAGAAGGTAAACTGTTCCCTGGCCCAACCAGGCCGCTACAAGTATTGCTCCAAATAAATACCACATGCGGAAGATGAGCGGGTTCCAGCCAAAGGCTCCGAAGTACCCCTCACAAAATCCACCTATACCGAAGAAGAGCATACCCAGACCCCACAAGAGCAGGTGAGGGTGCCTCTTTGCATAATAACGTTTGAAAATCACAAAAGCAAAAATAAAACTAATAATGGCGGAGGTGAACGGAATCAATGTGTTGATGACAGTCATTTCATTTTCTCCCTTTGGTGGATCGAGTTGATTAAACCCCGCTGAACACGCCCAGGATAACCCCGATGGCGAAGATCAGCACCCCGATGATGATCACGATTAGAATGCCAATCGCGATCGGTATCGATTTCTCAAAGAATTTAGGATATTCTCTCTTAGAGGTGGAATCAGGGGATTTATCTACCATTTACACACGTAAATTGAACAGTTCAATGATGTATTCTTAAGTATAGTTAAAGAATAATAACCTGTATAGATAAGTTTACGCAGATTTAAGTAAGTTTGGGATTAGAAGATCGGGGTGTGATTAATACCTGGGGCCACAGCGAATGGATCGCGAGATAGCTTTCAATAGAATAATAGGGGATTGAGATGAAAAAAATCCTGGTCTGCACATCCTTTATTATTGCGGTTCTTTATCCGGGTGTAATCCAGGTCCAGGACCGCAGGAACCTTTGCCGATCCTCCTCCGCTGGGATCGTTTCTGGCAGCCAGTGTTTTTTACGCATTGATTTTCAATGAAAGTCCAGCCAATCTCCCGTATTCAGTAAATGACGTTGGTGGAGATGTTGGAGTATGCCTCATGGAAATCACTGCGTAGACCGTATTGGAGAGTTCAACGAATTGGAATGCTCCATAAAACAACTTTTTTTTGACAAATTAATGTAAATTGGAAATTCAGTCTGAGGTTATCAGCTTGTGACTGCAGTGATCCTGCCCCGGAAGTATTCCCATCGCCCATCACTTTTTTCGAAACTGGCTACAGCAGTACCTGGTATCCACACACCACTAAATTCCTGGTGATCGCCAAACTCATACTGCCATGGCGCTTCTGCGTAGCCGCCTGGGATATCGTACACTCGCGCCGGGCTGTAAGCCCGGATTACATCGCCTTTACCGTTAATCTCAAACCGAACCATCGCTCCTGATCTCCAATGCTCCATCTGACCTCAAAAGTAGACTCGTCCAAGTCCTTCCAGTTCAAAGATGGATCTGAGAGTGCAAATGCTGGCAACCAGGGAAGTTCGCCAAGATTGCGCACCATTTGACCTGCCAATACTTCCGGGTCAGTACGTTTTCCCATGGGGATCATTCCCCAAAGTCGAGCGCCTCCCCAACCTTGACCGTCTTCATGACCATCCTCTGCCAAGACCCAAACCCCCGGCAGCATCTGGAGTCTGGCTTTCCAGTCGAATGATAACGGGGATGCTTTATATTCCCCGTTTGCCTTAAATGGTGTCCAGCGACCGCGTATGTCCATGGTTCCCTCTTGTTCGATCAGGATGGATGATGGGATCTCGTAGTCCTGGGGTAAGGCTCGATCAAGCCAACGCTGAGCTGCGGATGGTAGTGAATCTTTCGATACTGAGTGAACTTGGTTCGGACCGTGGGGGTCATGGGCATTCCTCCAGAGTGGCGATTATTCTCTTTTATCAAAGTTAACTATACATCAGAAACTAGGCAAAATAATATCTCTTCCCAAATCAGATCAGCTGCAGAATAATTCAAACGGGGATGAAGCCGCAGGCAACTATTTGCGGTTGAAATTGTTCACCCGCAACCACAAGTCAATAATTTTAAAGCAATAGGACTTATATATTATCAGAGGCATTAAGCTTTTGATTGAATAGGTTTACATAATGATCGGACGTACCTGTTGGATCTCTTGAAATCAGGAGCTGTCAAGTGAGAATTGATCGACCCATCTTTAGAGCTAGACCAGGCGACTGTTTTTTCAATGGTCAGAGACTTGCCTTACCAGCGTGCCAGTGACTGGCGCCCTGAGACGACGATTGCCGGGTGGCGCGGCACCTGCTCAGGTAAGCATTGTCTGCTGAACTGGGATTACCTTCAAAACTCATCACCTAAACCACTGTGGAACCGGTTGATCCAGCTGAGATCCCGCCCTCCCTGAAATCCCTCTACGAAGCAGCCAATCGCCGCATTGTTGCTGTGCACAATACCTTATCGGTAACAGTTTCTGACGATGGCCAAATGGAAGTAGATGCCACCTTTTCGCTATCAGCCCGATAATCCAGGATGGTCGTTATTGAGACATTTGTCTTGGGGCAGGATCGGCAAGTTGCAGCAAAAACACTGGAGACCTGGTTCATTCCTCCGGAACGAGATGCTCAAGATTTCAAGGATCAGCTGTTGATAGGGCACTTTACCTAAGCTGAACTTGAATTCCGAGAAATCGTGATTGCATTCCTTGCCGAAATGACGGCTGACCAATAACGAATCCTTTGATCAATAGCGGGTTATCCGGGCACGCATATTAATATTCTCTTGACCAAAGATGGCATCACGATGGTGAGATCAATCGCGGTTTTATGGAAAAGGAAGCGTCGAGATATCAAATCCGTTGTCGAATAAATATTCAGCCAGCGCCTCTTTGATTTGATCCATTGTCAATAAATTTTCTTCCGAACAGGGCATTGTATGTCCGGGGACATCACCAGACTCCCAGGTGAGACTGGTGAGATCAAATCGGTGCCATTTCTGACAATCAACCACATTGAAGGATGTAAATTGGTAGAAAGGTGGTTGTATCCGAGCTGGGTCAAGAAACAACTTGCCTTGACTGCGGTAGCCATGGGGAGGACCGCTGATAAAGGTCAACCGGTTTTCTATCGAGTCGCCTTTCAGCAAGGATTGTCCTACCATCCACATCGGCTGGTTGATACCCAGGTAATCTAGAATCGTTGGCGCAATATCCAGATTCTGAACGTTCGTCTCAATTCGACCAGCAAACTCATCATTGGGGAAATGGATCAACAGAGGTACACGCATTCTGGCATTGGACTGCATGGGATGGTCTGAATAAATAATCAAGATGGTATTGTCCATCTTTCCAGTTTGCTCCAGTATTTCCAACACTTCGCCGATGTACTGGTCAAAATCCAGGATGCTGTCATCATAAAAATCTATCATCCAATTTTCATCTTGGGTCTTCCCTTTTGAGAAAACCCGTTGTTTCGGATCAAATCGAGCGCCATGAGTGCCCATCATATGGACATGAATAAACAAGGGCTGATCCGATTCCTGGATCAGCCGGATGAGGTTGTTTAACTGCTCCTGGTCATGCTTTATACCAACTGGTTGAGTCACGATGGTGAAGGGATTTTCCATCTTCCTGATGAATAATATATGCAGGATGCGATCGGTGATTCGTTCGGCCAAAAGAGAGACGAAATATGGATTCTCACCAAAGCCCATCTCACGAGCCGAGAGAACCAACTCACTTTCATTAGAGCGATCGTTGACAAGATCAAATCCATCCAGCATGTTTACTTTGTAGGCATCAATGTAATTCGGCACACCGATCTCGACTGTGTAATAACCTCCATTTCGTAACATACCGGGTAAATGCTGATACGCGTCGACTCCTTGGAGGATGTTGGGTGGGTATAAGACTCGCGTTTGAGCATCCGGCTTACCAGTGAGCATAGAGGTTATCGATCCTGTGGATTTCGAAGAGTTGGCGAAAATGTTTTCAGCCAGCAGAGAGGTTTTGGCTAGATCCTTCAACACAGGTGTTGTCTCACGTTCATACCCATATACAGACAGGTTGCTGGCACTGAGGCCATCGCTGCCTAAGAGGATGATATTTGGTCGTGCAGCAAACCGATTGCGATCCCCGGCAAGATCGACCGCTTGGGCATTTCTGGAGTAGCTACCGCCATATCGGATCAGTACGATGACAGTAGAGATCATGAACATCCCAGCGATTACAACTAGTATAAAACGAGGTACCATGAAGGGTGGCTTCGGCTTTCCTCGTAAGCCCATCATGCGCAGAATGCGGGTGTTGATATAAATAAAAAGGATCAGAAAGCCCAGCCTATACCCATGTCTAATAATCCCATCAGAGGTAACAATGCCGAATTTAAAAACGGTGTAGGTAAAGTTATCCACTAAGAGTAAACTGGTGGCAGTCAGAATAACTGTGGGAATCAGTGTGCCGATAAAAATTGGTAGCATGGTGAAACGAAATTTGGAAATTAAGAGATCTAATCCAGCGAAAGTCATAACCAATACCAGACTCAACACACCTAAAACGAAGCTGGAGAGAAGGAAAATCTCGAACTTATCAAACCATTCCATGGGGTCCATGAAAGAGGGTTTGGTTACAAAGAAGACCCATTCCATAAACAAATAAAAATACGCTGCCCCAACAGTGAGGACTAGCAAAAAGATCCACATAGTTTGCTTAGATTGAGAAGAAAGCTCTTTGTTTGTAATTGGAGTCAGCGCTCTGGTAACTTCTTGGTCGAGGAATTCATTGAATACTTGCCAGATTGTCAATGGGCTGGCTAGGATGGATTTCCGTCGGGTTGGGGATTTGAACGCGAAAATGAGAAACCAGCTCAGTCCGAGGATCAATATCATCATCAAGGTTATACCTGTCGAACGTGAAAAGAAAAATATTCGCAGGTAAAGGGTATACTGTTTCCCATTCGTGAGCGGATCACTATTGTCGCTCGCTGAAAATAATAAATTATATAATCCATCTTTATCGACAAGAGAATATTTTCCTAAACCCTTTTCCACCACTTCTGCGGTGAAGGTGCGATCAAGCTGTTGACCATCCTCAAACAACAATACGCCTTCAGCAGGGAAGATCAGGGGATTGAGTTTTAATGGAATGCTGAAGGCATAACTCTCATCGGATCTGAGTACTTCATTATTGAGACTTTGTTTGAAGTGAAATATTGAAGCCCCTGGTTTGATGATCAGAAGAATGGAGATTATGGTGGTCGAGAAATAGATTATCGGAATGATGATTCGAAAGATTTTCTTCATGTGATAAACAGCCAGCAAGAGAACCTGGAAGTTTGGCCATTATACTGTTTATCTTGATCGGTGGCGATCAAACTAAGGATGAAGAGAATTCTCCCATCAATAATTTTGATATTTCGCAATGCTATATGGTTATTCCCTCTAGAGCGAATATTAAATATCTTGCGCAGAAAAGATAACGCTGGTTCCATTGATTACTTTCAATCAGAATTCTTTGGGGAACCATGTTTCAGAAAAATGATCATTGGAAATAAGTCTTTTCTGTTTGTCTGTGGGATAGCATTCAGTTTTGGCAATACATCTCGTGAAATTAATCGATTAATTAAATTGAATTGAATAACTTCTGCTTGCTGGCGGTAACTGATACCATCACGGAATGATCTATTCTTTAGTGGTAAACTCAACTTAATGAACCAAATTGCCTCTGCTACCGCCATCGCAAATCCTAACATCGCCTTCATTAAGTATTGGGGCGATAAAGACCCAATGTTGCGAATCCCTGCCAATGGGTCGCTCTCGATGAACCTGTCTAACCTCCAATCGCGGACAACTGTCAGGTATGATTCGACGCTCGAGCGAGACGAGCTTATTTTAGATCGTAAGGTGCCGGATGACCTGGCTGTTGAGCGCGTGACGCGTTTCCTCGACTATGTACGCCACTTGGCGGGTATTTCGTATTACGCCAGGGTGGAAAGCGAGAACAACTTTCCAACGGGTTCGGGAATCGCTTCATCGGCTTCGGCTTTCGCCGCATTGAGTCTGGCAGCTAGCAAGGCAGCTGGATTGCAGTTGGATGAGCGTTCACTTTCCCGCTTGGCTCGGCGCGGATCTGGATCAGCCTGCCGCTCTGTTCCAGCCGGCTTTGTTGAGTGGCAGTCTGGAGAGGATGACGATAGCTCTTATGCTTTCTCACTAGCTCCTGCAGATCATTGGCAGTTGTATGATTGCATTGCTATTGTGAGCCAGGAACACAAAAAGACCGGTTCCCGAGAAGGCCACGCTCTGGCAGAAACTAGCTTGCTTCAAAACACTCGAGTTGGGGACGCCACCCGCAGGTTAGACCTGTGCCGACAGGCGATTCTGAATCGCGATTTTCAAGCTTTTACAGAAATTGTTGAACTGGACAGCAACCTGATGCATGCGGTGATGATGACCTCGCAGCCTCGATTATTCTACTGGCAGCCAGCAACTTTAGCAGTCATGCGAGCAGTGGTCGATTGGCGCAGGAACGGCATTCCAGTGTGCTTCACAATTGATGCTGGTCCGAACGTGCATGTGATCACACTTGCAGACCATTCTTCCAGGGTCATCGCTGACCTGGTTCAAATTCCTGGCGTTAGCAAAGTTCTCGTCAGTCGACCTGGTAAGGCTGTACGCTTAAGTGAGGAGTAATTCAGGGGTACATCTCCGCCTTAATATGAGTTACAGGTTGCTTTTACCCAGTAATTTCGCGATATTTTCATGGAACCATTTTTTCTTAGAATCGTCTAAGACTTGCTGGGGTGTATGGATCCTGGGCAGAGATAAGGATATAATCAGCCCAAAGATTTAGCATTACTGGAATTTGTTTAATGGTGAGTTGGAAGATCTTATGTATTCAAACGTACTGATACAAATTGCACAGCTGGCAGTCGGATTGGCTGCTCTGATCATTATCCATGAATTTGGTCATTTCGCAGCCGCGCGCCTGTTTAAAATTTCCATCGAAGAATTTGGGCTTGGATTTCCACCCCGAATAGCGACTTTGTTTACCGCAGGAGGCACAAAATTCACCCTCAATTTGATCCCTCTCGGTGGTTTTGTTCGCCCCAAAGGGGAAAACGACCCAAACATTCCTGATGGTTTAGCCGCAGCGAATCCTTGGAAAAGGTTGGGTGTGTTGATCGCCGGACCCATGGCGAATTTATTGGTAGGTGTTGTGCTGTATGCCATGATTATCAACCGCATCGGATCGCCGATCACGGACCAGGTCCAGGTTGTAGAAGTTATTCCCAACTCACCAGCGGCTCAAGCTGGATTGCTTTCCGATGATCTGATACTATGGGTAAATGATGCCGAAATCGACGGCACAGAATCCATCCGCACCGCGATTTATGATAACTTGGGTGACGAAACCCAGATCACATACTCTCGCGATGGTCAGGTGCATACAGTGACCTTAGTTCCCCGCCCAAACCCTCCGGAAGGCGAGGGGGCAATTGGGATCGTGATGAGCAATCCGACCAAATCGGTCAGCGTGATCGCGGCTTTGCCTGCTGGTGTGGAGGCTGTTTATCAGCATAGTGAGGCCTTATTGACCTTCCCGGTAAAGATTATCAAGGGAGAGATGGATCCCAGCGAAGGTCGCTTGCTGGGATTTAAAGGCATGTTCGATGTCTATCAGGCTGTCCAAGAAACGGAAGTCCAACAAAACATCCCTTCAGGGGTGAATATCCTTGGTTTCTTTGCCACATTGACCATCTCTTTTGGTATACTCAATCTGCTGCCGATACCGGCCTTGGATGGTGGCCGCATTATGTTCACCTTGCCGGAAATCATCCTCGGGCGCCGCGTTCCACCGAAGTATGAGAATGCAATCCATCTGGTGAGCCTGGCTTTACTGCTGATGTTGCTGCTCTTCGTCAACTTGCAAGATTTCCTCAACCCCATTTCTTTTCCATAGTAATCATCCTGGCGAAGGCCGTCCCCAATGTATTGGCAGATCAGGATTATTAGCCGTGTGAAGTATGTCTGAAATCTCGGAACTGCCGTTCCAAACACTGATCGATGAATTGTTGGACGAAGATACCCCCATTAATCCAGGATATCTTATCCATCTCTCCGATCTCGAAGGAGATGAACTGACCTTATTCCTCGAGACCTGGCCGCGCTTACCTTTGGGGCGCCGGCAAACCTTGATGGAAGACTTGCATGAATTGGGCAGTGCTGACGCCTTGCTTTCGTTTGAAATAATCGGCCGGAATGTCATTCTGGATGAAGATCCTCAGATTCGATTGCTGGCAGTGCAGATATTGCGGGAATTTGAGGAGCGAGATTTGATCCTTATGTACCTGCAGCTGCTTAAATCAGACCCTGCAGCTGAAGTCCGGGCTGAATCTGCATCTGGGTTGGGGCAGTTCGTCTATCAGGGTGAAATTGACCGACTGCCTGCGGAGATGCTGGAAGAGATCGAAGACCGCTTATTGCATGTATTTCATCACGACCAGGCAGGTTTGGTCCAGTGTCGAGCGCTCGAATCGGTGGGTTATTCGAACCGGTCTGAAGTTGTCAATCTAATTGAAAGTGCTTTCAATTCTGACGATCATGAACTGATGACTTCAGCATTGATTGCCATGGGTCGTTCCATGGATTTACGCTGGAAGGCATCGATTCTCTCAATGCTGAACAACACGCGACCATCCTTGAGGGCTGAAGCAGCCCGAGCAGCGGGAGAGATTGAGATTAAGGATGCGCTCTCGACATTAATCGAATTGACTACAGACAGTGAAGAAAATGTGCGCTCAGCTGCCATCTGGTCGTTATCGGAGATCGGGGGGGAAAGGGCACGACATTCATTGGAAGAACTCTTCCAGGAATCAGATTACGACCGCGAAGCGGATTTTCTTGAATCTGCTATTGATAATTTAGTTTTCATAGATGGCATGCGGTCATCCTCGTTACTTGATTTTCCGGATGATACCTCTGAGGATGAGCTGCTCGAAATGCTGATTTCTCAAGAAACCAGCACGGAATCGGATGGTAATGGAAGCTTCAATGCCAACCAAAATGTTGGCGACGGGGAATACCTGGACGATGCGAAATTTGATGATGAGGACGAGGGCTTCCAGGATTGAGAGACCTATTTGTTCTTTTTATCAACAATTTACTTCCTATCTTCTTGGCAGCTGGAGCAGGTTTTCTGGTCGCAAGGTATCTAGGAGTTTCCACGCGTGCTGTGTCTCGGATCGTTTTCTACATTTTCAGCCCGTGCCTTATTTTTACCTTGCTGACTTCGGGCCAGTTGCACGGTGATGACATCATGCAAATGGTCGCATATGCGTCTGCAAGTATTCTGAGCTTGGGAGTAATTACCGCCCTCATCGCTTATGCGCTGCGATTTGAACGACGTATCATGGTTGCGCTCTTGCTGACCGTCATGTTCGGGAATGCTGGCAATTTTGGACTCTCGCTCAACTTGTTTGCTTTCGGTGAAAGTGCTCTCGCCTATGCCAGTATTTATTTTGTGACCTCGGCTACCCTGATATATACATTGGGTGTTGTCCTTGCTTCTTGGGGGAAATCCAACCCGAGAACTGCCTTAATAGGGGTGCTAAAAGTCCCGGTAATTTATGCAGTAATATTTGCCTTGATTTTTAATTGGTTAAATTGGGAGTTGCCGCTTCCCATTGACCGCACAGTTTCCTTATTATCGGACGCAGCTATCCCGGTCATGATCGTCTTACTGGGTATCCAGCTGTATAACTCTAAATTGAGTAAGGATACTTTAGCAGTAGGTCTATCCAATTTTTTACGCTTAGTCGCCTCTCCTATCCTGGCGATTGGTCTGGCCACGTTATTTAACCTCCAGGGTTCAGCTTACCAGGCTGGGGTGCTGGAAGCGGCTGTACCCACTGCGGTGTTAACAGCGGTGCTCGCAACGGAATACAATATTGAGCCAGCCTTTGTAACGACTGCAGTCGTTACATCCACCTTGCTCAGTCCTCTCACTGTCACCCCATTGCTTGCCTTTCTTGGTGCCTGATGGGCTTGGATAGAAGAACTCATCTCCTGGTTGCGTTGCTGTTAGGTATGATCGTTTTGATTCCGCGTTCCGGCCAAGCCCAAGTGGCATACGAAATCATCCCTGAGGAACCGGAGTACACCTTTGGCGACAGACTCAATTTTCGAGCCTCGCTCCTATCCCCTGAAACGATAGCTGATGTGCTTCTGTTCATCCAGATCAGTGATGAATCTGATCTCCAGGTGCACCCTGTTTCGTTCGATGGGTCCGGTAATTTGTCATTAGAAATTGACCTGAGGGAATTTCCCCTGGTTGCTTTTTCGAATGCCCAATACTGGTACCAGATTAATTCTGTGAGTGGAGATGTTTTCACAAGCCCTCGTTATTCCTTCTATTACGCAGACAACCGTTACCAGTGGCGGACACTTACCAGTGAACCATTTATGATTAATTGGTATCAAGGTGACCTTGCATTTGGTGAGGATGTGTTAAATGTCGCCTTGGAAGGCCTCAGAAGCACACAAGATTTATTAGAGATTTTCTTCCCGAGTAGCCTGGATATTTATGTATATGATAGTGCCCAGGCGGTGCAAACAGCTTTACCTGTTGGTGGTCAAAATTGGATCGCTGGTCACGCTGATCCACTGCAGGGGGTTATTTTGGTGTCGCTGCCAACAGGTCCTGAGCAGCTCTTAGAAATGGAGCGGCAAATCCCCCATGAGTTGATGCATATCGCCTTGAACTATACCGACTCGCATGCTTACGCAAATTTACCTGCTTGGTTTAATGAAGGTTTGGCTTCCCTGGTTGAATTGTATCCCAATCCAGAGTACCAGGTCCTGATTGAAAGCGCTTTTAAATCCGAGGAACTTTTAGCGCTTGCCTCATTATGTCAATCATTTCCCAATGATCCCCAAGGTGGCCTTTTGGCTTATGCTCAATCCGCGTCCTTTACTCAATTCCTTTACGATCAATATGGCCGGCCTGGGCTCAACAGGTTAATGGCAGCCTATGCGTCCGGTATGAGCTGTGAACGAGGAATTGAAGAAGCATTAGGTTCAAACCTGGCCAGTCTCGAAGCGAGCTGGCGCAGGGAGAACCTCGCTGGTCTAACATTGACCAAGAGTATTCAAGAATTCCTTCCGTGGTTGATCCTGTTGTTGGTTGTATTGGCAGGACCGATCATTCTGGCTGTGGTGATTTTCAGTAAAAAACCAGAAAGGTCAAATTTGTGAGCGATATTGATCAAACGCGTCTGCATGCTAACGTATATGGAAGAGTACAAGGAGTGGGGTTCCGCGCCTTTGTGGTTGAGACTGGGGTCACATTAGGCGCCACGGGTTGGGCACGAAACAAATGGGATGGCAGTGTGGAACTCGTTGCTGAGGGCGACCGGCAAACTCTTGAAAGCTTGCTCGCTGCCCTGCACCGTGGACCGCGTATGGCAAAAGTTTCTCGGGTAGATGCGGAATGGCAGCCCGCAAGTGGCGAATTCCACGCATTCCATGTAAAATCCACGATTTGATGTTTCGATTCTCAACCGAATCCAAGCCCACGCTGTTTGAGGGAGACAAATTTCCCATTGCCGATCACCAGATGGTCAAGAACGTCAATATCAAGTAATTTTCCTGCCTCAACAATCGCACGGGTGACGGCGATATCATCGGGGCTGGGTGTAGGATCCCCGCTGGGATGGTTATGGGCGACGATTATCGAAGCTGCATTACGCCGCACGGCGCTCTTAAATAATTCCCCAACTCTAACTTGTGAAGAGTTTAACGAACCTCTATAAACAGTTTCCATGGCCAGGAAATGATTGCGTGTGTCCAGGAGTAGCACCCATAACTCCTCTTGATCCAGGGCGCTCATTTCATAAAGAATTAATTGAGCTGCTTCTTCAGGGCTATGTATGCTGTCTTGTTCAATTGCTTCCTGCTTCATGCGAAACCCTAACTCCAGGGCAGCTTTGATCTGAGCTGCTTTGGCGGTACCTACCCCATGTTGGGCACAGACTTCATCAAAAGCTGCCCGGTGCAATCCCTGCACGCCATCAAATGTATTCAGCATGCGCTGTGCAACCTGGACGGCATTCTCACCTTTCACACCTACCCTGAGTAAGATTGCGAGCAGTTCAGCATTGGAGAGTGATTTGGGCCCTAAACGGGCCAGCCGCTCCCGAGGTCTCTCAGATTCAGCAAAATCTGTAATCCGATAGTGGTTTTTTCCCTCTTTCATGCTCTTCCCCTTTCCTTAAATAGATTAGCAGTCCATCTATTAAAGAATATACATCAAGATAAAACGTTATGCAAGCGCGCTTCCATGCTATAATTTTTTGCAATAAGTGCCCCATGAATTTCGATCCTGCAGCCTTAGGCAATTTCTTCCTGATATTATCCGCTTGGGCGGGGGCGTTTATTGTCGCCTTGTGGCTGAGCTTGGTCTTTTGGACTTATCGGGATATCACAGCCAGGGCGCGCGATCCCCTCTCGCGCATTCTCGCTGTTCTGATTGTAGCCGTCCTTTTCTTGCCTGGAATCTTGATTTACCTGATTCTACGACCGGCATACACACTTGAGGCGGAATACCAACAAACTCTGGAAGAAGAAGCGCTGCTGCAAGCCATTGAAGAGAGTCCCCTGTGCCCAGGCTGTGGGCGAAGGATAAAAGATACCTGGTCAGTTTGCCCAAACTGCCATACCAAACTTCGCAAGAATTGCCATCATTGTGGAAAATTGATG
>PVMK01189245.1_pt1 | contig 40615 bp, 39 predicted proteins | sample 1853481 | NCBI WGS metagenome assembly PVMK01 (sample SAMN08533507, study PRJNA380276) | Marine sediment metagenome, whole genome shotgun sequencing project.
GACCAACAACGTTTGCCGCGTTCACGGCGGCCAGTGATGCCCCTGGCTGTGTCCTCGTCCTCGACGAACGGCCAGGTGCGCCCTCGTCCTGCGTCCTTGCCAGAGACACCACTGCCTCGCCCTCAACATCGCCAACGTTGGTGGCCAGAGCACTGGTCCGTCGGCTCGTAACGGTTGCCCTCACCTAGGGGCGGGAGGAGACCCGGGTGAGGACAGCCGCCATGGTCACGACGCGCAGGGTGTCCCCCGCAGCGTCGTGTTGTCCGTGAATAATGCGAAAGAGCCAAGAAGCATCGGGATGCCGATTACGGCTCCGATGACGGTCATTGTCAACACAGCACCTGTGGCGAATAGGGCAAACCCGGTGGCCAGCCCGAACCAGTCTGTGCGTGGCAAACAATCTCTGAGTGACATTCTGATCACCTCCACCCAGGGTCAACTGACTTGTACCCCGTTGTAAGCCCGAAGTGTCCAGCCATCGACAGTTGGTGTTGACCGGCCGGCCCAACACCGACTGGTCGTAGACACCTAGTGTCGATCTTCCCTAGGAGAGGTGCTGAGTTGAGACCATTGGAACTAGGGCTGGTGCTCCCGATGCTTGAAGACCCGCCGTCGGGTGACGCCTGTTCGTGGGAGGGCTTGAAGGCTCGGGCGATCAGCGCCGAGCACATGGGATTCGACACAGTGTGGGTGGCGGACGAGTTGCTGTGGAAGGTGCCTTCTTGGCCAGGTCCGCGTGGTTCTTGGGAGTGTGTGGCCATGACGGGTGCAGTGGCTGCCTCCACCAACCGGATACAGGTGGGTACTTGGGTGCTGTCGGCATTGCATCGAAATCCAGGTCTGACGGCCAAGGTTGCCGCGACTCTCGATGAGATTTGTGGCGGTCGCTTCATCTTCGGGTTCGGTGCTGGTCATGCCGGAACCCAAGGAGAGGCCTTCGGGTATCCGATGGACAAGACCGTCGGACGCTACGAGCAAGCCTTGGAAATCATCATTCCGCTCTTGCGCGAGGGGAACGTCAGTTACGACGGTGAGTACCACAGTGCGACCGATCTGATTAACCGACCCGAAGGTCCTCGCCCAAAGGAGATACCGATCATGTTGGCAGGTCACGGTTCGCGGAACATCGGTCTAGCTGTCAAGCACGGAGATATCTGGAGCGCGTTTGCCACCGAGAGCTCGTTGCCGGAGGCCTTCTCCGACATGATGGACACCGTCAACCGGACGTGCGAGGACCAGGGCCGCGATCCCTCGACACTTGGCCGATCAGTCGGGGTGTTTGTTGAGCCGACAGACGTCCACTTTGGCGAGGACGTGGGGTTGGGTGTCCCCCTCACCGGGAGCCCAGAGGAGATCGCCGAACGGATACGCACCTTTGCCGAGATGGGATTCACGATGCTTGAGCTTGTCCCCCTACCTGACACCGACGAATCCGCCGAGGCCCTCGGCGAGGTGTTACAGATTCTCGACGCCTAATCACCGTTCGCCTCCTTGACGGTGGATTAACCCCCTTATCGGCAGGGTTGGGGCATGCCAGAAGCGGTCTCTGAACGTTCCATTAACACTGACGCCGAACCAGGCGGTGGCCCATACGGTTGGGGGATGTCGCTAAGTGATTTCTCCGGCCGCACTGTCCTGGTCGTTGACGACGAGCCGATGGTTAGGGAAGTGGTGACCACCTACCTGACCCGCGATGGGCTCGATGTCACCGAGGCTTCGGATGGTGCTTCTGCGCTTCGAGCCTTCGAGAAGAGCCAGCCCGACCTGATAGTGCTCGACGTGATGCTCCCCAAGATCGACGGCTACTCGTTGCTCTCCGAATTTCGCAGTCGATCCAACGTCCCGGTGATCATGCTCACCGCCCGCGGTGAGGAGACCGATCGTGTGCTCGGGTTGGAGCTGGGCGCCGATGACTATTTGGTCAAGCCGTTCTCCCCCCGTGAGCTGGCTGCCCGGGTTCGCACGGTCCTCAAGCGCTCCAACGGTGCAGGGTCCTCACCCTGGCTCGGCGGTCGAGATCGGTGATCTCCGGATCGATCCGGGATCGAGAGAAGTCGAAGTCGGCGGTCACGCCGCCGAACTCACGCCAAAGGGAGTTCGATCTCCTTGCCTTTCTCGCCACCCACCCGCGCCAGGTCTTCTCCCGAAGCCAGCTTCTCGAACAGGTCTGGGACTCCCATGCCGCCTGGCAGGACCCGTCGACCGTCACGGTCCACATACGTCGATTGCGCCAGAAGATCGAGTCCAACCCGGACAAACCGGTGGTGATAATCACTGTTTGGGGTGTCGGCTACCGGTTCGAGAAATGAGGATCGCTTTCGGTGCGGCAGTTCTGGTTGTGCTCGGGGTTGGTGTCTTCAGTGTTGTCATGCAGCCAACGACCGCCGAACGGATCGGGATCGGGCTCATTTTTGGCCTGATGGCGATTGGTGCAGCCGGTGCTGCGGTCTGGCTTCCCCGGCTGGCCAGGGGCAACCGGTCGCTTCGCACCACAGTCATGGCCCTGTCGATTGTCTCATTTCTGATCGTGGCGTTGGGGATGGTGGCCGCCGGCCAGCAGATGTTCATCTCTACCCACGACCTGACTGTGCTCCTGATCGTTGTCGGCTTCGGCGTCGTGGCCGCTGCGGCCTTTGCGGTGCTGGTGAGCGGACCACTCACCGGTGATCTGACTCTCATCGCTGAAACCGCGTCAGGCATCGCCTCCGGCGATCTTGGCAGGAGAGCAAGTATCAGCCGCTCGGACGAGGTAGGGGAGTTGGCGGCGGCAATCGATGAGATGGCTCTCGTCCTTCAGGAGGGCGAACGGGCCCGAACCCGCGACGACGCAGTTCGTCGGGAGTTCTTCGCTGCCGTCGGCCATGATCTGAGGACCCCGCTGGCATCGATGCAGGCTGCCATCGAGGCGATGCAAGACGGGCTCGTCGATGACCCTGATCGATACATCAGCTCGATGAAGAAGGATACCGAGGCGCTTTCTCAGATGGTGGAGGACTTGTTCTTGCTGGCCCGCCTGGAGTCGGGGGTAGTCGAAATGGATGTCGAGTCGATCGATCTGACCGAGATCGCCGACGAGGCTGTCGAGGTCTTCAGGCCGCTGGCAGAGGGCAAGGCAGTGACCATGGTGCTCGAGTTCGAGGACCGTGTGACGGCTCTCGCCACTCCTGAAGGGGTGGCTCGTGTGGTTCGCAACCTTCTCGACAACGCCGTCCGTCACTCACCTCCCGGAGGCGAGATTGTGGTCAGGGTCTCCAACGGGGCTTTCGCCCAGGTGTTGGTGACCGATGATGGTGAAGGTTTCGAAGAGGCCTTCACCGAACACGCCTTTGAGCGGTTCAGCCGAAACGACGATGTCCGCAGACGCACCACCGGGGGAGCGGGTCTGGGGCTGGCCATCGCCCACGAGTACGTCTCCGGTTTCGGGGGCACGATCTGGGCCGAGCCCGGGCCGGGAGGCAAGGTCGGGTTCAGACTCCCGGTGAATGCTTAGTGCCTCCTCAACACGTTCCAATCTGATCCGGAATCTGTAAGGATCAAAGCCGAGGAGGGGAGAGTGTGTATCATATACACATGGCTCGAATAAACGTGTACCTGCCTGATGGTTTGGCCGAGGAGGTCAGCAAGGCAGATCTCAATGTGTCAAAGCTGGCTCAGGAGGCTCTGCGCTCTGCCCTCATGGCGAGCAAAGCCAACCGGTGGCTTGACGACGTGGCAGCTCTTGGCCCGACCGGGGTTGACCATGACACGGTTCTAGAGGCTGTCATCGCTGCCAAACATGAGCTCGAGGGTTATGCCTGAGGTACTTGTTGTCGACGCTTCGGCAATCGTTGACTTCTTGGTCGGCTCACCGCTCGGGACGAAGGTCGCCGAGCGATTGAGCGGTTCAGAGCTTCACGCCCCGGCCCACTTCGATGCCGAGGTCCTGTCCGCCGTCGGTCGACTTCATCGCGCCGGAGATCTCGCGGCATCACCGGCGTCGGATCGAATCGATTTGATGGCGGAGGCTCCAATCGAACGCCATCTCCTGGGCACGCTTCTTCGAGGTGCGTGGCTTCTCAGGCACAACCTGAGCCTGATGGACGCCCTCTACGTGGAGTTGGCGGTCCAACTCGGAGCGTCGTTGGTAACCACCAACGCCGGTCTGTCACGAGCAACGGACGCCGCCGAACTCATCTCCTAGCCCACTTTTCTTTACGAAGTCCCCTGACAGCCGTGTATCTTGTGCTTCCTGCCAAGCGCTCAATTCGAGGAGGATTTGATGGCGAACATCGTGCGTGCCGCACTGGTCCAGACCGAGTGGACCGGCGACAAGGAGTCGATGGTCGAAAAGCATGTGGATTACGCCCGCAAGGCCGCCGAGCAGGGCGCCAAGGTGATGTGCTTTCAGGAGATGTTCAACGCCCCTTACTTCTGTCAGGTACAGGAGGACGAACACAAGGACACCGCCGAGCCCATCCCCGACGGTCCGACCACCCAGCGGATGATTGAGGTGGCAAAGGAGACCGGCATGGTCTTGATCGTTCCCATCTACGAGAAGGAAGACGACGGCTTTCTCTACAACACGGCCGCCGTCATCGACGCCGACGGCACCTATTTGGGGAAGTACCGAAAGACACACATTCCTCATGTCAAAGGGTTCTGGGAGAAGTTCTACTTCCGCCCGGGGAACACCGGTTATCCGATCTTTGACACTGCCGTAGGCCGGATCGGCGTGTACATCTGTTATGACCGCCACTTCCCGGAAGGCTGGCGTGCCCTCGGTCTGGCAGGCGCCAAGATCGTGTTCAACCCATCGGCGACCAGCCGTGGTCTCTCCATGTATCTGTGGAACCTGGAACAGCCTGCGTCGGCGGTGGCCAACGAGTACTTCATCGGTGCCATCAACCGTGTCGGCAAAGAGCCATACGGCGACAACGACTTCTACGGCTCCTCGTACTTCGTCGACCCCAGAGGTCAGTTCGTCGGCGACCAGGCCAGCGACACCGAAGAGGAGTTGGTGGTACGCGACCTCGACATGGACACCCTCGAAGAGGTTCGCAAGGTCTGGGCCTTCTACCGTGACCGCCGCCCCGACGCCTACGACTCACTGGTCGCTCCGTGAAACACGCCGAGCTCCTGGCGCGTCACAGGGAGGTTCTGCCCTCCTGGATGGCGCTCTACTACAAGGATCCGATCTCGCTGGTCGACGGGGAGGGTCGTCATGTGACCGATGCGGAGGGCAACACCTACCTCGACTTCTTCGGCGGCATCCTCACCACCATGTCGGGCTATCGGATTCCCGCGGTGGTGAACGCCATCAAGACCCAGGCCGACAGGATGCTTCACACGTCGACGCTGTATCTCATCGAATCTCAGATCGAGCTGGCGGAGAAGATCGCCGGGTTGAGCGGGATACCGGACGCCAAGGTGTTCTTCACCAACTCGGGCACCGAAGCCAACGACGCCGCTCTGATGCTGGCCACCCAATATCGCCAGTCAAACCAGGTGCTCGCCATCAGGGGCAGCTACCACGGCAAATCTCATTCGGCAGTGGCCATAACCGGGAACAAGTCGTGGTCGGCGACCAGTCTGTCGCCCTTCAACGTGACCTATGTTCATGGCGGCTACAAGCTGCGGAGCCCCTTCGGCCATCTTCCCGACGATGAGTTCACGCAGGCATGTGTCAACGATCTGCGTGATCTGCTCGATATCGCCACCGCGGGTGAGGTGGCGGCGATGATCGTCGAGCCCATCCAGGGTGTCGGTGGATTCGCCACTCCACCCGACGGGTTCTTCGGTGCGATGAAAGAGGTACTCGATGAGCACGGGATCCTGTTCATCACCGATGAGGTCCAGACCGGTTGGGGAAGAACCGGTGAGCACTTCTGGGGATATCAGGCTCACGACATCACCCCCGACATTCTCACTTTTGCCAAGGGGCTGGGCAACGGTCTGGCGATGGCCGGCGTGGTGGCCCGTCCTGAGGTCATGGACTGTCTGAAGGCGAATTCGATCTCCACGTTTGGCGGTAATCCATTGGCCACCGCCGGTGCATTGGCCAACCTCGAGTACGTGTTGGAGAATGATCTTCAGACCAACGCCTACAAGGTGGGCAACCAGTTGAAGAACGGTCTTCACCACATTGCCGGGGAGGTTCCTGAGATCGTCGAGGTGAGAGGTAAGGGATTGATGATTGGCGTCGAGTTCGGCGACCCGGTCAGCGGTGACCCCGACGCCGACCTTACCGCCGACGTGATGGAGGAAGCCAAAGCCGAGGGTCTGCTGGTCGGCAAGGGTGGTCTCTACGGCAATACCCTTCGCATCGCTCCGCCACTTTCCATAACCGAGGAAGAGGCCAACGAGGGTCTCGAAAAGCTTCGCAAGGCAATCAACAGGGCAAGAGAGGAATAGGAGATGGCCAAGACTTTGATCAAGGGTGGCACCGTTGTCACCGCTACTGAGATGATGAGCGCCGACGTGCTGATCGACGGTCAGACGGTGGTGGCGTTGCTCCAACCCGGCTCGGTCGAGGTCTCCGCCGACACCGAGATCGACGCCTCGGACAAGCTGGTCATTCCCGGCGGGCTCGACGTCCATACCCACATGGAATTTCCCTTCGGCGGCACCAAAGCCGCCGACACCTTCGAGACCGGAACACGTGCCGCCGCGTTTGGCGGAACCACCACGATTGTCGACTTTGCCGTTCAGACCAAGGGTGAGTCGGCGATGGAGGGGTGGGAGGCGTGGATGGAGAAGGCCCGCGACAACTGCGCCATCGACTACGGATTTCACATGATCACCGGCGACATCAACGACCAGACTCTCAAGGAGATGGAGCTCCTGGTTCGCGAGGGTGTCACCAGCTTCAAGATGTTCATGGCATACCCGGGTGTCTTCTACGCCGACGACGGCCAGATCGTCCAGGCGATGCAGAAGGCTGCCGAGGACGGCGCCACCATCTGCATGCACGCAGAGAACGGGATCGCCATTGACGTTCTCGCCGCACAAGCCCTGGAAAGGGGAGAGACCGACCCGATCTATCACGGGATGGTGCGAAAGTCGATCCTCGAGGGGGAGGCTACCCATCGGGCGATCAAGCTCGCCGAACTCACCGGCGTCCAGCTCTACATCGTCCATCTTTCGGCCAAAGAGGCCCTTGACGAGGTGATCCAGGCACGTGACCAGGGTCTCAACGTGTATGCCGAGACCTGCCCCCAGTATCTGTTCCTGTCTCTCGACAATCTCGGCAACGGGTTCGACGGCGCCAAGTATGTGTGCTCACCGCCGCTCCGTGACGCTGCCGCCGGCCATCAGGAGCGGCTGTGGCAGGGGCTGAAGACCAACGACCTCCAGATCGTCTCGACGGACCACTGCCCGTTCTGCATGGGCGACCATCACACGTTCGGCACCCAGAAACAGCTTGGTCAGGGCGACTTCTCCAAGATTCCCAACGGCATGCCCGGTGTGGAGAACCGGATGGAGCTCGTCTACAACGGTGGGGTCGCCGAAGGCCGGATCAGTCTCAACCGGTTTGTCGAGATAACCGCGACCACACCGGCAAAGATGTTCGGGATGTACCCGAAGAAGGGAACCATTGCCGTCGGGTCGGATGCCGACATCGTGATCTACGACCCGCATGGCACTCATGTCATTTCAGCCGATACCCATCACATGGATGTCGACTACTCGGCCTATGAGGGCTGGGAGATGACCGGCAAGGTCGACACGGTGCTCTCCAAGGGCAAGGTGATCATCTCCGACGACACTTATCACGGACAGGCGGGTGACGGAGAGTATCTGGCACGCGAGTCCAGTCAGTATCTGATCTGACGTGGATTTCGGCGTAGTCCTTCAGACTGATCCCCCGGCTACCCGGGTGGTTGACTTGGCGAAGACGGCCGAAGGCCACGGGTTCAGCCACGCCTGGGCCTTCGACAGTCATGTGCTCTGGCAGGAGCCGTTCGTCATCTTTTCCCGTATCCTCGCCGAAACCGAGAACATGGTGGTGGGGCCGATGGTCACCAATCCGGGGACCCGGGACTGGACGGTGCTGGCCTCTTTGTTCGCCACCCTCAACGACATGTATGACGGTCGGACGATCTGTGGGATGGGTCGGGGTGATTCCGCTTTGAGGTACATCGGGAAGAAGCCGACGACGCTGTCCACCATGGTCGAGGCGATGAGGACGATCAAGGCCCTGGTTGCGGGGGAGAAGATCACTTACAACGACACCGAGATCTCTATCCCCTGGATCGAAGACGACGGCTGGGATCTGCCGATGTGGGTTGCGGGTTATGGGCCGAAGGCGCTGGCAACCATCGGAACTCACGCCGACGGTTTCATCCTTCAGCTCGCCGACCCCCAGATCCTGGAGTGGACGATGGGGGCGGTTCGCTCCGCAGCCTCGGAAGCCGGTCGTGACCCGGACGATGTGAAGATCTGTGTGGTCGCGCCTGCCTATGTCGGTGACGACATCGACCATCAACGTGATCAGTTGCGGTGGTTCGGGGGCATGGTCGGCAATCACGTGGCGGACTTGGTGAAACGTTATGGCGAAGATGAGTCGATGGTGCCGCAGGCTTTGTCCGACTACATCCGCGCCCGGGAGGGATACGACTACGACCATCACGGCAAGGCAGGTAACCCGTCCACCGACTTTGTGCCCGATGAGATCATCGACCGGTTCTGTGTGCTCGGGACCGCCGACGACCACATCGAGAAGCTGTCACTTCTCAAGGACATGGGGGTGGATCAGTTCGGTGTCTACCTGATGCACGACGACAAAGAAGCAACGTTGCAGGCCTACGGGGATCGAGTCATCCCGGCGGTCAACGCCTAGGGCGTTACGACTGTCGACTAATCGTTGGCCGACTCCTCCAGCGTGCGCCTCAACATGGGCAAAGCGGCCCGGTCCTTTTCCCGGCCGGCTGCTTCCTTGCTGCGGATCACGTCGACGAGCGACGCAACCTTGACAATGAGTTCCGGGTCGGTGGCTACTCGCAGATCGTCGGCGTCTCGCACGAAATCGGAATACCCTTTGGTGCCCGCTGGTGAAACGACAAGATCCAGGTCGCCGAATCTGGTAACAAGAGTCCAGACTGTCGCCGACTCCAAAAGGGCGGGGTCAAATGGAAACGGAACACCCTCGGGCTCCAGAGCAGTTCTCAGTCGAGCGTCGAGTTCCTCGAGAGCCGATGCGAGTCTTTCCAGATTGGCTCGGTCGCTGGCCGGTGTGATGTCGACGTCCTGAGTGAGCAGCGGTGCTCCCCGGAGACGCGCAGCGATCCCACCGATGACGACAAAGTCGACGTCTCTTTCGACCAGGACTCGTAGGACGGAAACCGGGTCGAACTCAGGCATGGGATGCCATCTCCATCGCCGATAGAGCATTCACAGCAACAACCATGCGTGATAGTCGCTCGTGAGGCAAGACCTTCAGCTCGCGTCGGATGAGGGTCAGGTCATGGTCATCTGAGACCGACAGAGACACATTGAGGTCGAGCCCACAAGCTCGAATCACCCGGACCACGGTTCGAAAGTCAGGTTCGGTCTTGCCTCCCTCCCATCTGGCGACCACCGGCTGATGGGTGCCGAGCAATCGGGCCAGCTCCCGCTGTGTGATGCCGGCGCGACGTCGTGCTTCGATGATCAGATCCTTGCTCATGACCATATGATACCAGTACTGATGTCAGAAGGATATCAGAATCACTATGAGCATCTTAGGGGAAGGTAAATACGGTCAACGAGTGGTTGTTTCCGTCACCAGACCGTGGGACAGAAGGGGTAGTCACGAATTTGGCGATCTGGGGTGACGAGGAGCCCGCCGTGTCGCAGAGTCGTAGCGATGATCATGCGATCGGCCGGGTCACCCGGAGGGACTCCTGCCAGCATGGTGGCCAGGGTTGCAACGTGTTGATCGATCGGTGCCGATTCGACGCCGTTTGACCGCAGCGCTTCATCAGTCCAACGGTCAACAGGGCGATCGAGTCGGATCCGGGATTTGGCGACGAGCATGGCAACTTCTGCTGACCGACCAAAACTCTCGACTTGATCGTTTCGGCGTGATGTCGAAGTCGATAGTCGGAGGAAGTGCAACGTTCCAGAGCTCGAGCATGTGTTACAAGCGTCAGCTCGTAAACATGCGACAGCTTGTGGTTCAGTCGCGCTCAGGTGGCTCCAACGGGTAGCCAAACCGGTGAGGAGTTCTCGCTCGTCAGCCGGTCAATCGCCGTCTCGGCCGGATGCCGACCGAGATCCCGCCACCAGGCCTTGATCAGAAGGAGCTCGAAGAATTCCGAATCACCGCTCACACTCAGCGACCAGCCGTTGTCGTGTGGGGCCACCTTCGCCACAAATCCACGCTTGGTTGCCCAACTTTGCACGTCCCAGGGCCACTTGTCCTTGAAGACCGAGTTGGCGACGGCAATGAGGTCCTGTTGGCCGATGAGCATCGATCCCTCCCGTTCGACCATCACCGTGAACCCTTCTTCGTTGGCCTCCACCCGCACCGAGCGACGGCCATGAGGCCACACCGCCACCCCATAGATCTCTCCTTCGGCGCGTTGACGCTGATAGAGCCTGGATGAGGCGATGAACTCGCATCCACATGTGCTGCACTCATGGGTTGGCCGGTTTCCGGTGACGACGCATCCGGCGAGAATCGCATCGCCTTGCTTGGCAAGTTGTTGGTCTCTCAGGGTCGGATAGCCCCACACGATGGGCACACCCGGTTCCTCACAGAAGGGACACCACCTCTTGGTTCTTTCCATCTCGCCAAACGTACGAGACCGCTATGACACTTTCGGCGGGCCGAGACCGGATCAGCCCGTGGGTACGACCTCGATCTCGGTCCATGCCACCCAGGACGGTGAGCTCGTGGTGAGGATTCGGATGCAGCGGACCGTGATCCCGATGGCTGCTTCGAGTCGGTCGCCGTACTCGGTGACGCCTTCGATGGTGGTGATGAAACGACCGGGGTCTTCGTGGGCACCCGCATAGATCTCATGCACGGTGAGGCCTGCCGGCGCCTGATCCACCAACAGCTTTATCAGTTCGACATCGGTCGGAGTTCCCAGATCGAACTCGATCCACTGCGGCGCATCCTGAGCTGGAGCCGGCCGTGCAGGCCGTGACCACGAGAAGCAACGCAGCCAGAACCCGTGTATATGGACCGCCCCGCATAGGCAGATCCTAAGTTGCATCCCTCCTGCGAATGGAATAAGCCGATGTCGTGTTTGACTTGATGGTTCGGGGCCGCAACCAGGAACGGACATGGAATTAGGACTGACCAGCTTTGCCGAGACCATCCCCAACCCAACCGGTGGGTCGGTGGGTCATGGGGAACGGCTCCGACAGGTGATCGAGGAGATCGTGATTGCGGAAAAAGTGGGTCTTGATGTCTACGGATTGGGAGAGCACCACCGACCCGACTTCGCTTCCTCGGCGCCGGCTGTCGTGTTGGCGGCGGCGGCGGGGCGCACCTCGAGGATTCGCCTGTTTCCGGCCGTGTCGATCCTGAGCACTGACGACCCGGTGCGGGTGTTCCAGCAGTTCGCCACGCTCGACCTGGTTTCGTCGGGAAGGGCCGAGCTGCTGGTGGGCCGGGGATCGTTCATCGAGTCGTTTCCACTGTTCGGGTATTCCCTCGACGACTACAACGAGCTCTTCGCCGAGAAACTCGACCTGCTTCTCCAGATCAGGGACAACGAGAAGGTGAGCTGGTCGGGCCGGTTCAGGGGCCCCATCGAGGACACCGGCATCTACCCGAGACCGGAGCGCCCTTTGCCGATCAGGATCGCGGTGGGTGGCACCCCGCAGTCGATCGTTCGCGCAGCGACCCGTGGCCTTCCGGTCGCCTTGGCCATCATCGGAGGCAGCCCGGATCGGTTCAAGGTGCTTGCCGACTTACACCGCAGGACCCTCGTCGAGTCGGGCTACGACCCCGAAGAGGTGCCGCTGTCGGTCCACGGTCACGGGTTTATCGCCGACAGCACCGAGGAGGCCGCGGACGTGTTCTACGACTCTTATGCAGCGGCGATGACCCGCATCGGTCGGGAGCGGGGATGGGGCCCGATGACCAGGGAGCAATACAACATGATGATTCAACCCGACGGCTCACTGGTGTTGGGCGATCCGGAGACAGTGGCGAAGAAGATTCTCCGTTGGAAGGAAGTGCTCGGTATCAACCGGTTCGAGTTGCACGTCAGCGTCGGGACTCTTCCCCACGAGAAAGTGCTGAGAAACATCGAGCTGTTGGGCACCGAAGTGGCTCCACTGGTCCGTGAGGGCTGAGGTGAACAGCCGATGACTACCGGCCACGCCGATGCCCTGATCCTGTTTGGCATAACCGGGAACCTGGGTCGAACCCGACTCTTCCCTGCCCTTTACGCCTTGACCGCATCCGACGATTTGAACATGCCCGTTGTCGGGGTGGGCAGGACACCCGGCGATGATGCCGATCTTCGTCGCTGGGCCGAGGATGCTCTGATCGAAGCGGGCATCGAGATTGATGGGCCGGTGTTCGAGCGTTTTGCCACCCGCCTTTGTTACGTCTCGGGCGACTATCGCGATCCGGCGACCTACGACGCCATCAAGAAACGACTTGGTGACAAGACGATGGCAGTCTCCTATCTCGCAATCCCGCCTGATCTCTTTGATGATGTGGTGGTTGGTCTGGCCGGAGCCGGGCTGGCACGCGATGGCCGTCTCGTCGTGGAGAAGCCATTCGGACGGGACACGCCAAGCGCCACGGAACTGAATCGGATAATCCACCGCCACTATCCGGAGCCCCGTGTCTTTCGCATCGACCATTTCCTGGGCAAAGATGCGGTGCAGAGCCTGATGGTCTACCGGTTCTCCAACACGATTCTGGAACCGATCTGGAATCGTCACTACATCCGTGGCGTCCAGATCACCATGGCGGAGGAGTTCGGAGTCGAGGGTCGGGGCAGTTTCTATGACTCGGTCGGCGCACTTCGAGATGTGGTCCAGAACCATCTGATCCAACTGATGTCCCTGCTAGCCATGGAACCCCCGGTCTCCGATGATCCCGACGCTTTGCGTGACGAGCGCGTCAAGGTTCTGAAGGCGACAAGGACACTGCGCTCTCGGGATATCGTCTGTGGCCAGTATTCGGGATATCTCGACGAGCCAGGCGTGGATTCGGAGTCAAACACCGAGACATTCTTTGCGGCGAGACTCGAAATCGATTCTTGGCGATGGGCCGGAGTGCCCTGGATCATCAGGGCGGGCAAAGGACTTGCATCGACTGTCACCGAGGCCGTCGTCGAGTTCAACCGGCCGCCCCGGATGTTGTTTGCCGGTGCCGATTCGGTTCCGGGAGCCAATCGGATTGCGTTCAGGAGCAAGCCCGAGCACCGGGTTGTCTTGTCGATGCAGGCGAAACGCCTGGGGCCCGAGATGGTGAGTGAGCCCGTTGACTTCTCCGTCGAGCACGAGAACGACGCCAGGCAGGGAAGAGGCCCGTACTACCGCCTGCTCGGCGATGCCCTCCGGGGCGATTCGTCCTTGTTCGCAAGGGAGGACGGCGTCATGGCAGCGTGGCGGATCGTCCAACCGGCCCTTGACGACCGCTCAGCACCGTTGTCCTACGAGAGGGGAACATGGGGCCCACCCGAGGCCGACTCACTGCTCGGTGACGACTGGGAGTGGATCACGAACGGGGAATCCTGATGGTTTCGCGCATCTTTGTCACCGGTTCCGGAATCGAAGTGCCGGCGGTGACAGCAGACCAGATGAGAGAGGTCGACCGGATAGCCATCGAAGAAACCGGTCCGAATCTCTATCAGATGATGGAGAACGCCGGAAGGAATCTGGCATCCATGACGATCCGTCTTCTCGGTCCCGGTTGGAGGGATGACACCATTGTGGTGCTCGCCGGAACAGGTGGCAACGGTGGTGGAGGAATCTGTGGAGCCCGACATCTGGCCAATCGTGGCGGAGAGGTGACAGTGGTTTTCTCCGACGAAGCCGGGTTGCGCCCGGTTCCGGCCCAACAGTTGGCGACGTATCGGGGAACGAATGGCCGGGTCGTCGGTTCCGATGAGCTTGGCGGCCTCGATCCTTCGCTGATCGTCGATGCTGTCATCGGATACAGCCTCTCTGGGCCTGCGCAGAGAACTGCTCTTCACATGATCGGTTGGGCACTGAGCCAGGAGGCGCCCGTTTTGTCGCTGGACGTTCCGTCCGGCATCGACTCGACGACCGGCCTGGCACCGGGTGCACACATGATCGCATCGCTAACCATGACCCTCGCCTTGCCGAAGACCGGCCTCGACGTCGCCGTCGTTGGAGATCTCTGGCTCGCCGACATAGGCATTCCCGGCGAGACCTATCAGAGGGCCGGCCTGCAGGTCCCGGTAGGGCTGTTCGGGGACGAGTTCGTCGTCCCCGTACGGGTTGGTAGCTAGCTGAGAGCCGTTTTCAAGACGTCGTCGATTGTGTCGGCGATGTGGAAGACGATGTCCTCGCGCACCTTCTCAGGGACGTCATCGATGTCGATCTCGTTTCTTCGGGGCACGATGACCTCGGTCAGCCCGGCCCTGTGTGCGGCGAGAACCTTCTGTTTGACCCCGCCTATCGGCAGCACCTTGCCCTGGAGGGTGATCTCACCGGTCATCCCGACACTGTCTTTGACCTTGCGTTCTGTGAGCAGGGAAACAAGGGCGGTGAGCATGGTCACACCTGCCGATGGCCCATCCTTGGGGATAGCGCCGGCGGGTACGTGGACATGAAACCTCCCCTTCAGACGCTCGGGGTCGATATCGAGATCCGAGGCGTGGGCCCTCACATAGGAGAGGGCGATCTGCGCCGACTCTTTCATCACGTCGCCAAGCTGACCGGTGAGGGTCAACCCCGGTTCGCCGTCCATGACAGTGGCTTCGATGAAGAGAACGTCGCCACCTGCCCCGGTGACGGCAAGCCCCGTCGCCACTCCGGGCACATCGGTGCGGTCGGAGGCTTCGTCCTTCCACACCTTGGGTTTGCCGAGGTATTCCTGGACGTCGGCTTCGTCAACAACGACAATGCTGCCGGATTCCTCGCCCTTGGCCACCCCGGTGGCCACCTTGCGAGCCAGTTTGCCCAGCTCGCGCTCGAGGTTTCGCACGCCGGCTTCCCTCGTGTAGCGGTCGACGATTGCGGCCAAGGCGGGCTCCGTCACTTCGAGTTCTTCGGGCTCGAGGCCGGCGCCTCGAAGCTGACGGGGGAGCAGATGGTCCCTGGCGATCTCCACCTTCTCATCGTCGGTGTACCCGTCGATGCGGATCACCTCTGTGCGGTCGAGCAGCGCGCCGGGAATGGTTTCGAGGACGTTGGCGGTGGCGATGAACAAGACATCGGATAGATCGAGATCCGTCTCCAGGTAATGGTCCCGGAAGGTGTGGTTCTGCGCCGGGTCGAGCACTTCGAGCAATGCGGAGGAGGGATCGCCACGCCAGTCGGCGCCCACCTTGTCCATCTCGTCGAGAAGGAACACGGGGTTCATCGTGCCCGCCTCGGTGAGGGCGCGTGCGATACGCCCGGGACGTGCTCCGACGTAGGTGCGTCGGTGACCCCGGATCTCGGCCTCGTCTCGAATGCCACCAAGGGCAACCCGAATGAACTTGCGTCCGAGTGCTCTGGCGACGGACTCGCCGAGCGATGTCTTGCCAACCCCGGGCGGGCCGACCAGAAGGAGGATGGCTCCGGAGTTTCGCTCGCCCTCTTCGTAGAGACCGCGGTCCTTGCGAAGCTTGCGAACAGCCAGGTGCTCAACGATGCGCTCCTTGACGTCGTGGAGACCGGTGTGATCGGCGTCGAGCACCGTCCACGCCTCGTCCAGGTCGAGGCGATCCTCAGACTTCTCTCCCCAGGGCAGGTCGAACATCGTGTCGATCCAGGTTCGGATCCAGGAATGCTCGGGTGACTGCTCACTCATCCGCTCGAGCCGGTCGATCTCACGCTCGATGGCTTCGGTGACGTGGTCGGGTAGCTCGCGCTCTTCGAGCTTGGCCCGATATTCCGAGCTGGCGTCGCCCTCCTCGCCCAGCTCCTTCTTGATCGCATCGAGTTGCTGGCGAAGGATGTACTCCTTTTGCCCCTTTTCGATCCGCTCGGTGGCGTCTGCACGGACCTTGCGCCGAAGCTCGACATCGCCAAGGACCTCCCTCATCCATTCCAGGAGCAGGCCAAGTCGACGTCGGATGTCGAGCGCTTCGAGCAGCTCGACTTTCTGTTCCAGTGAGAGGTCGGGGGAGTAGACGGCGAGGTCGGCAAGACGGGACGGGTTGTCCATGCCCAAGAGACGCTCGGCGACCCCTCCGAGACCTCTGCTCTCCAGGACCGCACTGACGATGGCCTTGTATTCGACGACGAGATCTTCGAGTTCGTCGTCGACGATGTCGACCTCGGGATACTCCTCGACTTCGACCCAGAGCGCTCCCGACTCGTCGACCGATCCGGCTCCTACCCGTGCCCGGGCCAATCCAGACACCACGACGTTGCCCTCGTCGTCGGCCTGCTGGATGTCGGCGATAGTGCCGACGGCTGCGTATCTGCCCTCGACACGCGGGACGAGAAGAAGATGGCCGTCTGTTTGCTCGGCTGCGGCGAAGGCAATCTTGCCCTCGTCGGTTTCGACTCGGATCGTCACCACCATATGGGGGAAGACGACACCGTTGTGGAGGGGGGAGGACGGGAAGTGTCAGTTGGGCGGTTTCAGGCATCTGTCTGGTTTCCTCGTAGGTTGGTTGAGCGTTTGCGAACGCTCTGCTTCCTCACCCTATTCCGGATTTGAGTCTATTTGACTCAGGTTTAATCAGCGGGCTCTTAGGGGGTGATTCCTTCGAGGGTGACACCAATCGTGATGAGCCGGCCGTCTCTGACGATCTCGACTTCTGCCGCCGCACCCGGCCGGTGGCTCACCACGGCGGCGAATAGTTGACTCGGATCGAGGATCGGCGCTCCGTCGATGGCGACGATGCGGTCCCCGACTCGCAGTTCGGCCTTGTCGGCGGCTGATCCTGTCAGGATCTCCCGGACTATGGCACCGCCGGCGCCTGACGTGTCGGGGATGGTCCCCACACCCAGCGACGCCAACCGGACGTCCTCACCGGCAACGATCTGGTCGGCGACCACGATTGCCACGTCTATGGCGACGGCGAAGCCGATCCCGTCGTTCCCGCCGCCTTCGGTGAAGATGACGTCATTGATTCCGATGACTTTGCCCGCTGTGTTGATGAGTGGCCCACCTGAGTTGCCAGGGTTGATCGCCGCGTCGGTCTGAACCATGGGCACTCCGTTGATGGTCCGTCCGGTGGCACTGATGATCCCGGCGGTAACCGTCTGGTTGAGCCCAAAGGGACTGCCCAGAGCAATCGCGGTCTCACCTACCTTGGCGCCTGTGCCGTAGCCAAGCAGCGCCACCGGCAAATCAGCCACGGGGATCGAGATGACTGCGATATCGGTGAGGGCATGAGCTCCTACGACTTCACCTTCTAGAAGCCGCCCATCGGCTAGTCGGACGCTTACCTCGCTGGCTCCCTGGACCACATGGGCGGCGGTGAGGATCAGACCTTCTGAGTCGTAGATCACACCAGATCCAAGCCCGGTATCCGTTTCGAGCTGAACCACCGAAGGAGACACCCTCGCAGCGGCTGCGGCGATGTCGGTTGGGGTTGAGGCATCGGTCACTGGCGGCTGAACCGCAAACTCCCCAGGGCCGGTCACCGGAGGGGCGAGGACAAGACCGAGAAGAACACCTGACAACAACAGCAAGGCCCCGATCGTCGCCAGCAGCCCTCCTTGTCCACGGCGACGACGATGCCGGCCGGGAGGACCCGGCTCGGGGGACCACGACGGTGGCCCTGTCGTCTGTCGGCGCTCGCTGTCGGTGACCAGACTCATATCCCGGAAGAACAGCTCCAGCCCTGATCCCATCGTCAAACATCGTCCAACCGACAATCTTCCGATGGTGGGATGCGAGGACCACCGAAAAACCAGAAGAGCCCGCCCCATCCGGACGGGCTCTTCGTCAGTCGTGTCGGCGTCTACTCGTAGGAGATCGCTTTGAGCACATCGAGTCGAGCAGCTTTTCTGGCGGGGCCGACCGACGCGATGAGACCGGCCACGGCGGCCACGATCAGCCAGATCACCAGTTGGCCGGCCGGCAGGGAGAAGCTGCCGAGGCCATCGTCGGCCAGAGATGTCACCACGCCGAATCCGATTGCGCTTCCGATGAGTACCCCGAGTAAGGCTCCGAATACAGCGATGATCATTGCTTCTCGGCGGACCATTTGGCGTACATGGCGGCGGGTCATGCCCACCGCCCGAAGCAGTCCGATCTCTCGAGTCCGCTCGACGACGGAGAGTGCCAATGTGTTGGCAATCCCGAGGAGCGCAATCACGAGGGCGAGACTGAGGAGCCCGGTGAACAGGGCCACTAACTGATCGACCTGTGCTTCGGCTTCGGCGATCTGGTCCGACTGAGTGTTGACGTCGACGTTGGGGAACTCGGACAAGGCAGCATCCGCAGCAGCTTGACCTTCTTCGAGGCTCACACCTGAGCCCAGTCTGGCAAAGACCATGAATATCTGGTCGTCACTGATGTTCTCCAAGAACACCTCTTCTGCAATCACATAGTTGGCGAATGTCGCATCGGTGAACGTCCCCACGATCTCGACCGTATCGCTGACCGACCCCGGGTAGTCAACCGTGATCACGTCGCCGACAGACCAGCTATTGCCTACGAGGGCATCCTCCTGGACCAGCAGGCCATCTCCGAGTTCGGACAGTTCGATCGAAGGTTTCATGTCATACACACGAGAGATCGTGCTCGGATCCACACCGATCACGACCAGCTCATCACGTTCGATCTCGAAGTATCCGTAGTTCACAGCCGATACGACCGAAAACTCCTCTCGGGCAGCAATCTCATCGACGGCTACCGGGCTGACACCGACGCTGATATTCGTCGAGGCGAATGCAAGATCTGCTGGGAACGACCCTTCGAGGGTGTCGGTGACTGACGCTTTGATGGAGGCGGCGAATATCGACGTGAACGCCACTAGGGCAACACCGATCATCAGCGCAGATGCTGTCGAAGCGGTTCGACGTGGCTGTCGAATCGTGTTCTCCCTTGCGAGTTTGCCGGTGATGCCACGCATCGGCGCTGAGAGCAGTCGAGCGACCGGTCCCACGACCAACGGTGCCAGGGTCGACATGCCCATGAACAGGCCGATGGCTCCTGCTGCGACAAGAGACAACGAGGCACCGGTTTCGAGCATGAGCCCAATCGCCATGGATATCGCGCCAAGGGATGTGAGTGCTGACCCGACGATCGCCCGGGTCCGAAGAGACTTGGGTGTTGTCCTCGCTCCCGTTTCCGACATCGCGGCTACCGGGGGGATCGACGAAGCGCGACGGGCCGGGAGGAGTGCTGCGAACATCGTCACCACGAGGCCGACGGCCATCGAAATGATGATGGTGCGCGGTTCGATGGTCAGTGGGCCATCGGGTATCCCCACTCCTGCCGCATTCATTGCCATTTTGATCAGTTCGGCAACACCGATACCGGCAAGGACACCCACCGCTGAAGCTACAACAGCCACGATGGCCGCTTCGATCAGGACCAGAACGGTCACTTGCGACCCGGTTGCTCCAATAGCCCGCAGCAAGGCCAGTTCCCGAACCCGCTGAGCAACCGTGATCCGGAAAGTGTTTTGGATCACGAAGGCACCAACGAAGACAGCGATCCCGGCAAAAGCGAGTAGAGCAGTGCTCAGAAAGCTGAGGCCCTCCGTCACCTGGTCGAGCTGCTCCTGAGTCTGCTGTTCTCCGGTCACGACTTCTGCGGTGCCGGGCAATACGACCGATATCTTGGTGACGAGAGCGTCGCTGTCGACTCCGTCAACGGCGAGCACGTCGATAGCCGAAAGTCTTCCCTCGAGGTCGAAGAGCACCTGAGCCTGCTCAAGTTCAAATGCCGAAAGAGTCGCTCCGGCGAGGTTGTCCTCGCTTCCGAAGCTGGCCAGGCCGACGATGGTGAAAGTGTCGACGCCGCCGATCGTCTGAATGTCGACCTCGTCACCCACGGCGAGGCCCTGAGACTCTGCGGTGGCGACGTCGATTACCACTTCTCCGCCAGATGTGGGGGCGCGCCCGTTGTCCTCGGAAATGGTGAGACTGTTGAGAGCAGGCTCAACCACCCAGGAGAATCCCAGTGTGGGTGGGCCCTGTCCACCGATCGGAGTCCCTGTGGAATCGATCATCTGAGCGAAGCCGCTTACCGAGCCGGCCGCGACCTCTACAGCTTCGACCTGTCGAACCTCGTTGAGGAGGTCAGCCTCCAGGTAGGCGTCTCCTAGGTTGGATGAGGCCTCGTCGGGGCGAACAGTCGCATCAACCCCGGCGTAGACGTCGGTGAAGAGGTTTTCGAATCGGGCGTTGATGGTGTCGGTGAACACGAACGACCCGGCGACGAAGGCGACACCGAGAACTATGGATAGTCCGGTGAGGATCATCCTCACCCGGTTGGCCGCAAGACCTTTGATTGCAGTCGAATCATGGCTCAGCCTCCCAGAATCTTGGTTCGGTCGATGACCGACGCTTGTGTTGGGTCGTCCATCTGATCGACGACCTTGCCATCGGCCAGGAATACCACCCGGTCGGCATAACTGGCCGCGAGAGGGTCATGGGTGACCATCACGATGGTCTCGCCCAGTTCGCGAACGGCCCTTCGCATGAAAGCGAGGAGTTCGGTGCCCGACTTCGAGTCGAGGTTGCCCGACGGCTCATCAGCAAAGATGATCTCTGGGCGGGACACGAGGGCCCGAGCCGCTGCCACTCTTTGCTGCTGGCCACCGGACAGCTCAGTCGGCCGATGATGGAGTCGGTCTTCGAGACCGAGCATGTCGACGACGGTGCCGAACCACTCCGAATCCGGCTTCATACCGGCGATGGAGAGGGGAAGAGTTATGTTCTCTTCGGCGCTCAGTGTGGGTATGAGATTGAAGGCCTGGAAGATGAATCCGAGCTTCTCCCGTCTCAGCATCGTGAGCTTGCGGTCGTTCAACGACCCGAGCTCGACGTCGCCTATGTAGACGCTGCCACTATCGATGGAGTCGAGGCCGGCGAGTGTGTGCAGCAGCGTCGACTTCCCTGATCCGGATGGACCCATGATGGCGGTGAAGCGTCCCTGCTCGAATCCGATGTCTACGCCGTTCAGGGCACGGACCTCGGTTCCGCCCGATCCGTAGACCTTTATGCCACCTTCCATTCGGGCGGCTACTTGTGTTCGCACTCTCTCTGTTGTGAGTGTCATGTGAGAAATCCTTTCTTTCTCTCTGTTGAAATCATCAGCGAGGAAGCCGAAAAGCACATCAGGCAGAGGAACAGTTCCGGCTAGTCGTCGGGGATGATCCCGACCTAAGAGTTCTCCTACCTGAGTAGGAGGTCAGCTACCTGGAGTGGCGAGGCCTGATTCGTAGGCGGCTACCACTGCCTGGACACGGTCACGCAGCTGAAGCTTGGTGAGGATGTGTGAGACGTGGGTCTTGACTGTTGATTCGGAGACGAAGAGCGCTTCGCCGATTTCAGAGTTGGCGAGGCCTTTGGCTATGAGACCTAGCACTTCGACTTCTCTCTCAGTTAGTTCGTCAAAGCCCTTGATCTCGGCCAACTCGGGCCGATCGGCGAACTCGGAGATGAGTCTCCTGGTTACTGACGGAGCGATGAGAGCATCACCCGAGGCGATCACCCTCACAGCTTCAACGAGTTGGTCGCCGTCGGCATCCTTGAGAAGGAACCCGCTGGCACCATTGCGAAGCGCCCCGTAGACGTATTCGTCGAGGTCGAAGGTGGTCAGAACAATGACACGGGTGCTTTTGGTTCGCTCGGTGATCTGTTGGGTGGCTTACCGCCCGTCCATGACCGGCGTGTGCACACCCTTCAGTACGACATCCGGTGTCTCCCGCCGGGCGAGACGCACCCCTTCTTCACCGTTTTCGGCCTCGGCGATGACGTTGATGTCGTCTTCGGCTTCGAGAATCAGCCGAAGACCACCACGGACCATTGCCTGATCGTCAACACGCAGCTGAAGCTTGGTGAGGATGTGTGAGACGTGGGTCTTGACTGTTGATTCGGAGACGAAGAGCGCTTCGCCGATTTCAGAGTTGGCGAGGCCTTTGGCTACGAGACCTAGCACTTCGACTTCTCTCTCAGTTAGTTCGTCAATGCCTTGATCTCGGCCAACTCGGGCCGATCGGCGAACTCGGAGATGAGTCTCCTGGTTACCGACGGAGCGATGAGAGCATCACCCGAGGCGATCACCTCACAGCTTCAACGAGTTGGTCGCCGTCGGCCTCCTTCAGAAGGCACCCGCTGGCACCATTGCGAAGCGCCCCGTAGACGTATTCGTCGAGGTCGAAGGTGGTCAGAACAATGACACGGGTCCTTTCGGTTTGCTCGGTGATCTGTCGGGTGGCTTCCAGCCGTCCATGACCGGCATGCGCACATCCATCAGGACGACATCCGGTGTCTCCCGCCGGGCGAGACGCACCCCTTCTTCACCGTTTTCGGCCTCGGCGATGACGTTGATGTCGTCTTCGGCTTCGAGAATCAGCCGAAGCCCACCACGGACCATTGCCTGATCGTCAACGATGAGAACCGTGATCATGATTCGATCGGAATGATGGCATGGACCTGATAGCCGCCGCCAGTTCTGGGACCGGCGCTGAATTCCCCGCCGAGCACAGTGATTCGCTCTCTCATTCCGACGATACCGTGCCCGACGTCGTCACCGCTTTCTGCCGAAGCCCCGCGGCCATCGTCGAGGATGAGAAGATTGAGGTGGTCCTCCTCGAACTCGATCGCGACCGTCGCTCTCACGTCAGGCCCTCCATGTCGAACAGAGTTGGTCAGCGACTCCTGGACGATTCGATACGCAGACAGTTCGGTTCCATCTGTCAGTCGCCGCACGTTTCCCTCGACCTCCAAGTCGACTGGCAGCCCGGCGGCCCTGACTTTTTCGACTAGCTGTTCAACTTCTGCGAGACGGGGAAGCGGTTCGGTTTGGGACTCCTCTTCAGGTGCTCGAAGCAGCCCCACCATTCGGCGCATTTCGGTGAGGGCGCTATGACCCGCATCACTGATAGTTTCCAGTGCTTTGACCACCCGAGGGTCGCTTCCACCTGCGATGCGTCGTGCTCCTTCTGCTTGGAGAGTCATCACCGTCATCTGGTGGGCGACCACGTCATGAAGCTCACGGGCGATCCGGGTTCTCTCGTCGGCTACTGCTCGATAGGCTTTTTCCTCCCGATCGCGCTCGGCTCGTTCAACTCGCTCCCGCATATCGTCGACGCGACGACGTTGCTCGCGAATCTCACGACCCACCAGGAGAGGAGTGACAGTGATGATCATCGTCGTGACCAGGCTGACACCGCTGATCGTCTCGAGCGTGGCGACGCCTAGTCCCGTGCCCCCCAGGATGAACAGCGCGGTTATCCCGCCGATGCGCAGCGAGCTTCTTCTGGGGAGTTCCGCCCCGATCGTGTAAAAGGCAATGATCAACCCGGTCCAAGCAAGGGTCTCGGGGTAGTTGAGTCCCCGCTCGACCACCCATGCACCGAGAATGACAAAGAACACAGTTGTCGGGTAGACCCTCCGCAACATCAACGGGACGGTCATCAGGATGATCAGGAAGAGTTGAAGCCCGTCGAACTCACGGGAGAACGCAGCGGCAATGTCGGGTGGGATCGCCAAACGACTCACCAAAGCGAGGGTCAAGGTTGCGGCTGCAATCAGTGCGTCGAGCCCTAGCTGCCGCGGTTGGATTCTCTCGAAGAGTTTCACCTGTTCAATGCTAAGACGACTGCGACAGGCGGGCATCGGTCCAGAGGAGGATCGCTGCTCGTCCTCAGGTAGGAGAGCTCGACCTGAATCACGGCCCCGGGGCGTGCTACCTCCGCGCTTATGGCACCTCGTCGTCCTACCCAGCGGAGTAGATGTGGATCCAACGATCGACGTGTGCCTCGATCCAATCGGTGTCAGGGGCCTCGCGAAGGATCATCCCCTTGAAGAAGATTCCTGCGACAAGATCGTCTGCCATCTGATGCGAGTCAGTTTTTGCAGGAAGTTTTCCTTGTGCGACTGCATCCTCAATCAGACGGCTGATCGCCTCACGTCTGACCTTCGTGATCTTGGTGTTCAGTCTCGCCATGTGCGGGTCCCGTGTTGATTCGGCGAAGAATGAGGCAAGGATGCTTCGGGTGCTCTCATCACTCAGCATCTCGCCGAGATGGCTGAATGTGAGAATCAGGTCGGCTCTCAATTCGCCGGTGTAACTGGCCTGGATTCGTTCCATCTTCTTGCCAACCGACTCGAACAGAAGTGCATCACGTTCCGGCCAATGGCGATAGATGGTCGAGCGGGCGACGCCGGAGCGTTCGGAGATGGCTTCGACCGAGGTTCGACCGAACCCGCACTCGCCGATCAGCTCAGCGGTGGCTTCGAGCACCACTTTCCTGGTCCGCTCGATGCGAGGGTCGAGATCAGTGGGAATAGACATTGCCGGTATCAGCTTAACACGACAGTGGTGTTGTGCTATGCAACATATTTGTTCTATAGTACTTCACAACTGTCCTATAAGTCGTCGACCTGAGGTGTGAAATGGCGCGAATATCCGAAGATCAGAAATACCAGTGGCGGTGGTGGACCCTCGGTGTTCTCAGTCTCAGTCTTGTCATCATCGGGCTCGACAACACGATTCTCAACGTCGCCATCCCAACACTCCAGACAGAGCTCAACGCCTCTGCTTCCCAACTCCAGTGGATGGTCGATTCCTACGTCCTGGTGTTTGCCGGAACGCTGCTCACTATGGGCGCATTGGGAGATCGCTTCGGGCGGGCCCGGTTCCTGTCGGCAGGTCTGGTGGTCTTCGGGCTCGCCAGCGGATACGCGGGCTTCACCGAGACTGCGGCTGAGCTGATCACTGCGCGAGCAGTCATGGGTATTGGTGCCGCCATGATCATGCCAGCAACCCTTTCGATCATCACCGATGTGTTCCCGCGTGAGGAGCGTGGCCGTGCCATTGGAATCTGGGCAGCCGTTGCCGGCCTCGGGATCGGCCTTGGCCCAATTGTGGGTGGCATGCTTCTCGAGAACTACTTCTGGGGCTCCGTCTTCCTGGTGAACGTTCCAATCGTGATCACGGCTCTGATCTTGGGATATTTCCTGGTCCCTGCGAGTCGCGATCCGGAAGCAACCCCACTCGACCTCAGAGGTGCCTTCACCTCCTTGGTGACGATCACAGCGTTGGTCTTTGGAATCATTGAGGGGCCCGCGGAGGGTTGGAGCTCGCCCCTCGTCATCGGTGCTTTTGCGATTGCGACAGTGTTCGGAGCGGCGTTCGTGTGGATCGAACGCAGCGTGGAACATCCAATGTTGAACCTCGACTACTTCCGCAACCCGAGATTCTCCGGTGGTGCTACCGCAATCAGTGTCGCCTTCTTCTCCCTGTTCGGGGTGATCTTCCTGCTTACCCAATACCTGCAGTTCGTACTCGGATATTCCGCTCTCGAGGCCGGGGTGAGAACCGCGCCGATCGCGTTGGGAATGGTGATCGGAAGTGCAATGGCGCCACGGTTGGCTGAGAGGTTCGGCACTACCAAGGTGGTGGCGTTTGGTCTGTTCGTTCTCTCCGCGACACTCGTTTCATTCACGTTCTTGGGCGTGGCAACCGGTTACGCGGTGATTGGCGTTTCGATCGTCGCCATGGCGTTCGGAATGGGGAACATCATGGCCCCATCGACGGATGCCGTGATGGGTGCCGTCCCCGTCGCCAAGGCTGGTGTTGGTTCGGCGACCAACGATGTGACCCGCCAAGTGGCCGGAGCTATCGGTGTTGCTGTCATCGGATCGGTGTTCAACTCGGCTTACCAAACCAACATGGGTTCTGCGGTTGCACAGCTGCCACCCGAAGCGGCGGAAGCCGCCAGCAACTCGATTGGCGCCGCCCTCCAAATAGCGACGCAGCTTCCCGGACCGGCTGGAGATGCGCTGGTGACGGCCGCTCGCCAGGGGTTCGTTGACGCTATGAGTGTTGCTATCTGGATTCCCGTCGTTGTCGCCTCCATGGCGGCCTTGTTGGTCCTCCGTTTCCTGCCGCCGCAGCACCTACCTGCTGCAGAAGAACCTCGACCGGTGACCTCCCCGGCACCAGTTAGTCAGGACTCTGCATGAGTGATTGGAACCGGAAGAGCTGATCGAACCGAGCCGGGGTACACGGCAATCAGGTTTGCCTGCTTGCTAGAACTATCCAGGTGAGAATCCTCTTTGCCACCGCAGAGCTGGCTCCCCCGGTGAAAGTTGGGGGTCTCGCCGATGCCTCAGCGGGCTTGGTTGGGGCACTCCGGAACAAAGGTGTCGAAGTCGACATCGTGTTACCGGACTATGGCGAACTTCCCTTGGAATCAGCTGAACGCCAGGAGCTCAGCGTTCCTCGGTGGGCCGGCCCCGCGATTGTTCGTCGAGGGGTGCTCGGCGGCGTGGAGGTGTCGCTGGTGGCTGTACCAGGGATGGTTCGCCCACACCCCTACCTGGATGCCGACGGGCGAGCCTGGCCGGACAACGAGCAGAGATTTCTTGCCTTTTCGATGGCAGTCGCAGCCTGGGCCACGATCACGTCACCCGACGTGATTCATCTGAACGACTGGCACACCGGAGCGACTCTGGGTTTTCTCGAAGATCCGCCGCCTTCGGTTCTGACCATTCACAATCTGGCTTACCAGGGCGCCACCAGTGGTGACTGGCTCGGGTCGTTCGTCCGGCGCCCTGAGGCGTACGACCGGGGAGGTGAGACCAACCCTCTCGCCGGGGCCATCACTCTCGCCGACCGGGTGATCACCGTGAGCCCTACGTTTGCGGCCGAGTCACTCCGGCCAGAGACAGGCTTTGGTCTAGGTGAGTTGCTCGCCGCCAGAGGCGAAGACTATCTCGGGCATCCTCAACGGAATCGACACAGACCTTTGGAATCCGACAGCCGATCCCATCTCGGCGTGAACTACGACTTCGACTCATTGGACAGAAAACATGACGTTCGCCGGAGTCTGGTCGGCGAGCTCGGGTGGGAGCCGAACGCGGAGCCGTTGATCGGCATGGTGACCCGCCTCACCGACCAGAAAGGTGTCGACTTTGCGCTCGAGGCGACCTCGATTCTCGGTGATGTCAGTGCCCGGATGGTGTTGCTCGGGTCGGGCGAACGGTCTCTCGCAGACGCCGCCCGCCTCGCTGCCAGTCAGTCGGGCGACCGGTTCGTTTTCAGAGAGGGGTACGACGAAGGGCTGGCCCATCGCATATTCGGAGGGTCCGACCTCTATCTCATGCCCAGTCGTTTCGAACCTTCCGGTCTCACCCAGATGCAGGCCATGCGATATGGGTCGATTCCGGTGGTGACCGACGTCGGCGGTCTCCACGACACGGTTACCGACGCCGACCGGTTCCCCTCCGATGGCAACGGCTTTGTCGCTGAGGATGTCAGTGGTCCTGCGATCTGCGACGCGCTGGAACGAGCCGTCAGTGGCTGGAGGATGCCGTCGCGGCGAGCGGAGATCATTCGTCGGGGGATGAGCCGTGATTGGTCCTGGGACGTTCCCGCCGGCCTCTACATCGACGTCTACCAGGAGATCACGTCGGCTCGTTGATCACATCCTGTTTGCCGATGACCACCACGCCACCATCGGAGACATGGAACCGTGCCCGGTCACGTTGAGGATCGACTCCGATTGTCGAGCCGGGGGGCACATCCACGTTCTTGTCGATGATCGTATTGCGTATCAGGGACCCCTTTCCGACACGGACTTCGCCGAGCATGATGCTTCGCTCGATGGTCGAACCCCCTTCGACGTGAACCCGTTTCGACAAGATTGAACTGTCAACGCTCGATCCGGAGATGATCACACCGTTGCTCAGGATCGAGTCCTTCACGATGCCGGTCACTCCGGGCTCGGAGACGATCTTGGCCGGCGGCGCGTTTTCGCTGGCGGTGTAGATGGGCCACTCCTCGTTGTAGAGACTGAAAACCGGCTCGGGGTGGACCAGATCCATGCTGGCCTCGTAGTAGGCGTCGATGGTCCCGACGTCCCGCCAATATCCACGGTCACTTCCGACCGATCCCGGCACGTCGTTGTCTGCGAAGTCATAGACGTGAGCCACACCGGCGTCCACGGATTTCGGAATGAGGTCTCCGCCAATGTCGTGGTTCGAGTTCTCGTCGTCAGCGTCGCTCTGGACCAGGTCCTGAAGAAACTCTGCGTCGAAGACGTAGTTGCCCATCGAGGCCAGGATGAGGCCCGGATCGTCTGGTATTGGCTTGGGGTCGTCGGGCTTTTCCCGGAACGCTTCGATTTGAGTCGTGACGCCCCTCTCAATGACACCGAACTGCGAAGCCTCCTCGATGGGCATCCGAATGGCGGCAACCGTCACCCCTGCCTTGGTCGCGACGTGTTGCTCCAGCATCTGGCTGGGATCCATCCGGTAGATGTGGTCGGCACCGAAGACAAAGACATGCTCGGGGCGCTCGTCACGAACGATGTTGAGATTCTGGAACACGGCGTCGGCCGAGCCGAGGAACCATCGCTCGCCCACCCGCATCTGAGCGGGCACCGACGTCACGTAATTGCCGAGCAGGGGCGACATCCGCCAGGTGAGTGAGATGTGTCGGTTGAGGCTGTCACTCTTGTACTGGGTGAGAACGAGTATCCGCCGGTAGCCGCCGTTGACGAGACTGGAAAGAGCGAAGTCGACGAGTCGGTATTGGCCGCCAAAGGGAACCGCCGGCTTGGCGCGGTCTCTGGTCAACGGCATCAGTCGCGCTCCGGTCCCACCGGCGAGAACCATCGAGAGAACCCGGGATCGGAGCGCTGTCATAGCCGCCAAACCTACTCCATTGGTCGTCGGGTCTCGGACAGGTAAGCCGTCCAAACGAAAGCTCCATCTGACAAGATGACGTCTTGATGTTTCACCGTTCGTCAGGTGTCCTGTTACACGTCAGCAGTCTCCCCGGGTCGTACGGCATTGGCGATCTCGGTCCGACGGCGCACACCTGGGTCGATTGGCTCGCCGATGCCGGGTGCCGGTACTGGCAGATGCTGCCTCTGGGGCCCACCGGGTACGCCGATTCTCCCTACTCGTCGCTCTCGTCCGCCGCAGGCAACATCAACTTCATCTCCCCCGATCTTCTCGTTGACGACGGTCTCCTGAAAGCTGGCGAGGTGGCCGGGACAAGAGAAACGGAACAAGTCGACTACGGCCGTGTCATCGAGGACAAGTGGGCGATGGTCGGCGTGGCCTCGAGTCGGCTAACCGGTGACCTTTCCAACGAGTTTGACCAGTTCCGGCAGCGGGAGGCGGAGTGGCTCGAGCCCTACTCTCTGTTCATGGCGCTGAAGGGCGCTCATGGGGGAGGGTCCTGGACCGGTTGGCCCCCCGAACTCCGCTCCCGGGATCCGCAGACACTCGACGTCGCTCGTCGAGAGCTTGCCGACGAGATAACCCGCCATGCCATGGGTCAGTTCATCTTCTATCGACAGCTCGACGCCCTGCGTGAGCATGCTGCACGACGCCGGGTGGAGATCATCGGGGACGTGCCCTTGTACGTCGCTTCGGACAGCGTTGATGTCTGGCTGAATCCTGCGCTGTTCACGATCGACATGACACCGGGATGCCAAACAAGGTTGCGGGCGTTCCTGCCGACGCGTTCTCGGAGACAGCACAATGGTGGGGCAATCCGCTCTATCGATGGGAGACCCATCGTGCTGATGACTTTGCATGGTGGGCTCGCCGTCTCCAGGCCTTCATTCGGCAGGCGGATGTTCTCCGGATCGACCATTTCACCGGATTCGCCAGGTACTACGAGATCGACGGCTCTGCAGAGTCAGCGGCTGATGGAGTCTGGCGTGAGGGTCCGGGCACCGCCTTCTTCGAGTCGATGCAACGCCGATTCGGTGACCTCGACATCATCGTCGAAGACCTCGGTCCGCTCGGAGATGTCGTGGAGGATCTCCGGCGTCAACTCGGGTACCCGGGCATGAGAGTTCTTCAGGAGGCCTTTGACGCTGACCAGGACAATCAGTTCCTGCCCGAGAACTACTCCGACGATTGTGTCGTCTACACCGGTACCCACGACAACGACACCGCCCGTGGTCGTTTCGACTCCGAGAGCGAGCGCTACCGCCAACAGGCGCTCACATATACAGAAGCCTCCCCCGAGACCTACCCGTGGGAGCTGATCTCTCGTGCCTGGGAGTCGGTGGCCGTTATCGCAATCGCTCCGATGCAAGACCTTCTCGGTCTCGGCACGGGGGCTCGAATGAACTACCCGTCGACAACCGAAGGAAACTGGCAGTGGCGCATGGCCGAAGGTGTTGCGACCTCCGACCTGGCCGGAAAAATGGCAGAGCTGAACAGAAAGAGCGGTCGCAGCCGATGACCGACATTCCAGCGCTGGCTTGCTTAGAGTGCCCCCGTTCAATGACGCCGAATACGCCACCGTCAAGGGTCGGTGGTCTTGTCTTTTGAGGAGATGACGGGTGGATTCCCGAGCTTTGCGTGAGGTGCTGCTGCGGCTCGCCACCAATTATCGGTGGACCTGGACGCCGTCGTGTCGCAATCTCCTCATGTCGCTCCCCGGAGCCGATCCCGATCAACACCCTCTGGAGGCCGTGTCGGGTCTGCGCGAATCTCAGCTCCGTCAGTTGGTCGAAGACGATGAGTTCATGTCCGTGGTTCGCGAAGAGTCGGCCGACCTTGCCGGGCATGTGCTCGACTCCTCACCGAGCATCGCCTATCTCTCACCCGAATTCGGGATCAGTGTCTTTGCCCGTCAATACGCAGGTGGTCTCGGTGTGCTGGCGGGAGACTTCTTGAAGGCGGCAAACGACTCCGAGCTTCGGTTGGCCGGTGTCGGGCTGTTCTATCACCAGGGGGCGTTTCGCCAGGTGATCGAAGACGGGGAGCAGGGCGAGATCTTCAGCACTGTCGAGCCGGAGAAGGTGGGAGCGGTCGACACCGGAATCGAGGTTGAAGTGCCACTTCCGGGCCGTGCTGTCGGGGCCAGAGTCTGGCGAATGGATATTGGCAATGTGCCCCTGATCCTGTTGGACACCAACGTGGATTCGAACAGCGAGAGAGACCGTGCCATCACCGATCGTCTCTATTTGGGTAGCGAACAACACCGAATCTCTCAAGAGATGGTTCTTGGTGTCGGTGGTGCTCGAGCGCTGACCGCTCTTGGTTGGGACATCGAGATCTATCACCTCAACGAGGGTCATGCCGGTTTTATCACTCTGGAACTGGTCGACCGGGTAATCGAGGCTGGAGATCTGACGTCGGCAGTAGCCCGTGTCAGCAAGGACATGGTCTTCACCACCCACACCCCGGTGCCGGCCGGGATCACCAAACTGAATGGGGCCGCTCTGGGCCCCTATCTGGAATTGTGGGCCCAACGCTGGAACGTCGAGCCCGCCGATGTTTGGAGGCTGGGCTCCGAACCGGGTGATGGCGACACCTTCAACATGGCGGTGTTCTGTCTTCGCATGTCGAGCGTCGCCAACGGCGTGTCCGAGTTGCACGGAGAGGTCAGCCGTGATCTGTTCTCCAATCTCGAGGAGGGGAGCAGTATCGGTCATGTGACCAACGGGGTCCATGCCAGAACCTGGACCGGGGATGCGGCGCAGTCGTTGTTCGACGATGTCCTCGGCGCGGGTTGGGCAGATGGGCTCACCGAGGCCTGGGACCGGGTAGACGACATCGACGACGGCAGGCTCATCGAGATGCGCCGGCGAGGGTCCCACCGACTGTCGGAGCTGGTCTCGTCGATGGGTGTGACTCTGGACCCGGATGCACTGATCGTTGGATTCGCCAGACGCTTCGCTCCCTACAAGAGGGCCGGCTTGATCCTCGAACAGCACGATCGGTTGGTCGAAATGCTTGCCGACGCCGATAAGCCGGTCCACTTCTTGTTCGCGGGCAAGGCGCATCCTTCGAACGAGGATGCCAAGGCGTTGCTGTCTCAGATCTTGGATTTCTCCGAGTCAAGAGAAGCCAACTCACATTTCAGCTTCATCCCCGATTACGACATGGCTATCGCCTCTCGTCTGGTCCAGGGCTGTGACATCTGGCTGAACAATCCGATCCATCCCAGGGAGGCATCGGGCACCAGTGGCGAGAAGGTGGCGCTCAACGGCGGTCTGAATTGCTCGATCTTGGACGGCTGGTGGGCGGAGATGTTCGACGGTGAGAACGGGTGGGCCATCACCGCGAGCGAAGAGACCGATCCCGAGATTCGTGATTCGGAGGACTCCGAAGCAGTGGTCGACTCCCTTGTTGCGGCAAGGGATGAGTACCACGAGTCACGGGATGTGTTCAACCGCCGGATCAGACATGCCTGGCGGACTCTCGGCCCCAGAGTCACGGCATCCCGGATGCTCCAGGATTACGAGGCCCGGCTGTACGGTCCGATACGGGGCAGAACCAGCCGTCCGTTTTCTGGAGGCGATTAGGCCCGGATATGGGTCTAACTACCGGAGGTTTCCGAGGCCGCCTGGAAGGGTAGGCGGCTAGCTGACCCGACTAGAAGTCGAGCCAGGCTTCTTCGCTGAGCGTGTCGAGGCTGCTCTTCATGATCCCCTTCGAGGACAGTGTGTAGACGCTGTCGCCGATGACGATGGAACGCTGGATCTGGGCTCGCCAGTCCCAGCTCTTGTCATCCCCACCGGGATGGACGACCCGACTCACCTCTTTGAGAACACCGTCGTCCTCCACTCGCAGGGCGACTGCGCCGAACCATGCCGACTCACTCTCGTTGTCCCACGTGTACTGCTGAACCGGGATCATCGCCAGACCCGTCTCGTCCCAGTAGAGAAAGGCGTGGTGGTCGTACTCGATTGCGGAGTTGGAGCCCTTGGCCAGGGTGTGCTGATCGACGCGTACCGGATTGGAGATGTCGCTCACGTCGAAGATGGACACCTGGGTTCCCTGCACCCGACCGGTGTCCGTCGCGTCCTGGCCGACACCCATGAGCAGGCCGTTGCCCAGCGGGTGGAGGTATGCGGAGTAACCGAGGATCTTGAGCTCGCCGGCCACGACTGGAGATCTCGGGTCGGACAGGTCGACGGTGTACAACGGGTCGGTCTGGCGGAAGGTGACCACATAGGCAACATCGCCCATGAAGCGGACCGAGTAGATCTGCTCGGTCTTGCCAAGACCGTCGACCTGGCCGATCTCGACCAGCTCGCCCCCGATGTCGCGGAGGACGGTCACCATCGACTCGGACTCAAAACCGCCGCCCCACCATGAAGGACTGGTCGTAGAGGCCACCCGGAGCATGCCTTCGTACTCGTCCATGGCGAACTGGTTGAGCAGATAGCCGTCGACGACTCCGGAGGCGATGTAGGTGGTGGTCTCGGTGTCGCTGATATCGAATTTGTGGATGTCGGTCGTGATGCCGTCGGGCTCGTCTTCTTCGATCCCGGACCGTGCCCACTGCCAGGTCTGCCAATTCTGGGTGGCAACGTAGAGACTGTCCGGCGAGGCGTAGATCGTATCGCCGTTGGCGAGAACACCGGTCGAATCGACGAGATCGAGGCCATCGCCGAGGTCGATGGTGAGCACGGACAGCATGTTGAGCCCGGAGAACTCCTCGGGATGGCTGGCACGCTCACAGTCGAAGAGAATCCCTTCATTTGTCACGTCGCCATCAGCGTCGGTGACCACGTAGTAGGGAATCCAGTTGTCGGGCTCGGAGTTGCGGATGATCTCCTGGTTCTCCTCGACAGCCTTGCGCTCTGCGCGCAGGCCCGACCCACTCGGGTAGGCCCACTCGAAGCCGACGGGCCCCGATGTCATAACCAGTCGGACGCTGTCGCCCACCATGCGGCCAGACAGGAACCGGCCGTCGATGGTCATGGTGCGAACGATCTCGGGGTCGTCGCTGATATCGACTTCGATGATCTGGATGGTCGGCGTCTGATAGACCGGTGCGAACTCGGCATCGCTCTCCACGACTGGTTGGAATGTGGACCATTGGGACCCAAACATGAGGACGCGGTCGCCGGAAAGGAACATGCTCTGGATGGAGTGGTCGCCAACGTTGAGTCGACCCGTTACCTCGGGCTCGTCACCGGTGACGTCGGCGATGATCAGGTTCCCCTCGGAGAGGATCACGATCCGCCTGCCGTCGGTCTTGACAATGTCGGGCTCGTCGACACCTATCACCTGAACATTGGTGTTGGAGAAGTTCGGGACCGAGCTGTCGCCGGCGGCGAATTCGGTGACCACGGCCGCCTCGTCCAGTGTCCTCAGGGCACCACCGAACCACGGGTAGATGGAGGGGTCATCGAGACCGTACGGACCCACCATGTCGACGGCATGGGAGATCACATAGTCGAGGAAAGTGTCACAGGCGTCAAAGACAACCAGGGCGTTGGAGGCGAGAACGACTTGGGGAGCGTTTCCTGGTTCATTGCCCGTTGACGGTGGGGCGTTTGGTTGGGTAGTCGAGGACGTGGTGACAGTGCATGCCGTGAGGGTGACGGCAAGGACAACAAACAAGCTGGCAAATCGTATGGGTGACAGGACATTCCGGCTGCGCATCAGGTTTCCTCCACTCGGTTGTCCTTCTTTGATGGCTGCGAGGACTGATTCGGTTCCCCAACTGAGCGAGTTTTCTTCTGTCACCCTGAAATGTGGGTCGAGGAAACCCGAGTTGTCCTCAACGGATTAGTGAGATGTCACAGCCTGGCGATGCGTTCCACCAGGAGGTCGAAGAAGCCGTCGGCGTCGATGTGGTTCATCACCAGGGCATTGGGCTCACGGTCGGTGACACCCCACCAGTCGACGACGGTCATTCCCTGGGTTGGTCCGGGGGCGGTCTCGATCTCGACCGCAGCCTCCTTGCCACCGAATAGCTCGGGTTTGAGGAGATAGGCGATCACCGTCGGGTCGTGAAGCGGCCCGCCAGGGAGCCCGTATTTCTCCATGTCCCAGCGGTCGTAGAAGTCGAGCATCCCGGCCACCGCTTCGCCCGCGGTATTGCCGATGGCGCTGAACCGTTTTATCCGATCAGGTGTCGTCAATGCCTGGTGGGTGACGTCGAGCGGCATCATCACGATGGGGATCCCGCTGGTGAACACGACGTGGGCGGCGTGGGGGTCGACGTAGATGTTGAACTCGGCAGCGGGTGTGGTGTTACCACCCTGGAAGAACCCGCCACCCATCATGATCAGGCGGTCGATCTTGTCGACGATCCCGGGCTCGCGGACCAGGGCCAGTCCGATGTTGGTGAGAGGGCCCAGAGTGCAGACGGTGATCTGATCGCCGCCGGCCATCAGGGCCTCGACGATCTTGTCGACGGCGTGTTCCGGTTGAGCCCTGATCGTGGGCGGTGGAAGATCGGCCCCGTCGAGCCCGGTTGGCCCGTGCACGTACTCCGCCGTGACAAGGGTCTTCACCATGGGCCGGACAGAGCCCCGGTACACGGGCACGTCGGGGCGATTCGCCAGCTCAACCATCGACAACACATTGTTGACCGTCAGGTCCAGAGGAACATTGCCTGCCACTGCGGTGATGGCGAGGACATCGAGGTCTTCGGGGGAGGCGAGAGCCAACAAGATTGCCACCGCATCGTCCTGGCCCGGGTCGGCATCGATGATGATCGGCCGTGTGATGGCTGCCAGATTACTCACGCCGGCAGGAGAGCCTCTATGTCGGCGGGTGTTGGCATCGACGTTTGAGCGCCATGACGGGTGGCAGCGACCGCACCGCCCACGACTGCCCATCGGGACGCCTCGAGGAGGGTTTGTCCTTGACTCAAAGAGTGGGCCAGCGCGCCGCAGAACGCATCGCCTGCGCCTGTTGGATCGACGGCTTCGACCTGTGGTGCCTCGACGTGGGCGACGGTGTCTCCATCGATCACCAGCGCTCCGTCTGCGCCCAACGTCACCACCACCGCACCGGAAAAACGCAAGCGTGACACGGCTTGCTCGACCTCACCGATGGTTTGGGACAGGGGGATCCCGGTCAAGAAGGCGAGTTCGGAGCGATTGGGTACCAGCACGTCGACCCGATTCAGCAACTCATCGGGCAAGGGTCGGGCCGGCGCCGGGTTGAGACACACGAGACCTCCCGCTGCCTCGGCGGCAGCGACCACAGTTTCCAACGGCACCTCGAGCTGAGCGAGCGTCACCTTGGCTTCCGCAAGGAGAACTTGATGCGCGGCGATGTGGTCGGGGCTAAGACTCATGTTGGCTCCGGGGCTGACAACGATGGTGTTCTCGGTGTTGTCGTCGACGGTGATCACAGCGAGACCTGTCAGTGTTTCCTCGGAGATGCCGATACCCGTTGTGTCGATTCCCTCTGACGCCAGATCGTTGATGAGAGCGGCGCCGTGATCGTCATGGCCGACACGTCCGATCATGCCAACCCTGCTTCCTAGTCGGGCCGCTGCCACCGCTTGGTTGGCGCCCTTCCCCCCACCATCCCAGTAGTGACGAGTGCCAAGGACGGTCTCTCCCGGCTGGGGATGTCTCGAAGTCCTCACGGTCAGATCGCGGTTGAGGGAGCCGATGACGGCGATATCAATGTCCACCCTTCAACGGTAGAACATGGGCCGCTATGCGCCGCCTTGCGAAGACCGTTGCTCAGCTGACAGCTGTACCCAACACCCGGATGGTCAGCACATTGCCTTCGATGTCAAGTCGCCAGGTCTGATCGTCCATCTGCCATTCGGCCTGGTGTGAAACGTTCTGGAAGTCGACGAGGGTGCCGTCGGCGAGTCCCTTCTCGAAGTAATTGTCGATGCACTCCTGGGAGTACGGGTTGAGCATGAAACAAAGATGCAGGTACAACTGGGTGGTCGCCTCGTTGCTCAACTGGCCAGCTGCCACCAGGGCATATACCGCGTCGGTCGAAGGGTCATATGCACCCGCCAGCCGTCCCCAGTCACCGAAGCGGTAGATGAAGCTGTCGTACTCCCCGGGCTCGGTGTTGTGGACCAGGCCGCGGGTGATCTTGGGGGGCTCGGCGAGAGAGTTCCAGAGATCGGTCATGTCGGTGATGTTCAAACCAAGCGATCCGGGCACGGCGGGTGGGGGAGCAATGGAGGTACTCGCGACGCTGGCACTTTGCTCGGTTGCGGGACTGTCGGCGCCCCCGATGGCACTGGCAAGAACGATCACGATCACCGCGACACCCCCGGCGATGGTCACCCAGCGCCCGCGTTCCACCAAGGTCGCTCCCAACGCCGGGATGGCGACGATGGTCACCAACCACGAAAGCAACCCCAGTGAGCTGGCCAGGAGGAGAATCGCCGCTGTGACCAGGAGGACTCCGAGGACGACCGGTGAGAGATCAGTTCGTAGGTCCGGCCACCGAACCCCTCCAGGCTTCTCGTCGTGGTCCTTCGACTGGTTGGGTACGGTCGCTTGATCGTTGTTTGTGTTCAAGCCGTCTCCTGGGCAGGTCCGCCGGTTCAGCTACTCATCGGCGAGATGTCCCGGAATCCGAAGCCTGACCTCAACTCCCCAGCGCATAGATGAATCCGTCGCCGCCGGCGATGAACACGACCCCGTCGACCACCGCAATGGCGCTGCGCACATGAAGTCCGGTTTTCCAGGTCCAGAGCTTCTCTCCGGTTTGGGCATCGACGGCGTGGACGACGCCATCCTCTGATGCGAAGTACACAGTGTCTCCGGCGACGACAGGTGGTGCCGAGATGGGGGCCTCGGCGACTGCCACCGTCCCGGGTGCCCACAGGAAATCGTTGGTGGCCAGGTTTCTCGCATAGAGAAACCGACCCTCGGGCAGGTACATGATGTCGCCGACCATTGCCGGTGCCACTGCGACCGGAGCATCCACGGCATACACGAACTGGCGGTTGGCCACCGAGCCGGCACAACTCCTTGGCGGCAGAGTCCATACGTTTTGACCCATGGTTCCCACATAGACCACATCGTCGACCACCAGGGGATTGACCACGATCGCGCTGATGGCATCGAACTCACAGATCAGCTCGGGCGTCTTCGATGAGACGTCAATGATGTGGAGGATTCCTTCCTGGGTCCCTACATACAGGGTCCCGTCGTCATAGGTGAGGTCTGCCGAGACCAGGCCGATTCCCTCATCACCATCGGGGTACTTCCATAGTTCAGTGCCTTCTCGGAGATGCAGCCCGTGGATGTAACCGTCCGTTGTCGCCACTATGGCGACGCCATCGACAACCACCGGCGAGGACCTGATGCGTGCTCCCAGTGACTCCACCCATAGAACGGCTTTGTCGCTTGTCGCGTCGTGTCCTCGCACGATGCCGTCGTCGTCGACCACGACCATGATCATCGGATCGGCACCCTGACCGATATCGAACCGACCGAAGGCGGGCGCCGTCGCGATGCGGCCCTCCGGCGTCATGGTCCATCTTTCGTCTCCCGACGTCTGGTCCAGGGCGTAGAAGGTGCCCTCGGTCGTCCCCACGTAGACGTTCTTTCCGTATGTGACGAGGCCTGCCTCGATCGGGCCCGCCGTCTCGAACTTCCAGAAGTAGCCGGCCACCTCTCTCGGTCCCTGCCACTCGAGAACGCCGCTTCGCCCCGGGTCGCCACGATGCTCTGACAACCCGAAGAAGAAATCCACGCCGGTCGGCACGGGGAGCTGTGTCTCTTCCAGCGTCGGGGCCAGCGTGGTAGTCACCTCGGGGGCGACCGTTGTTGGTGTCGGCGTTGCCTCCACCTCCACCCTGGTCAATTCGGCCACTCCCAGTGCGGTCCCGCCGGCCACGATGACTATTCCGAGGGTTGCGGCGACAAGTTGTAATGGGTGAAATCTACGGGATCGCCGGACCAGGCCGCCGCTTCGGCGTTGGGCGGGGCTGAGCACTGTATCTGTCCCGGCGAGCCCGGCTGCCAACAGAGCTTCGTCCATGGCGGTGGTCGCCGCTTCCATTGCCTCACCGTCGGTTGGCTCCGGAGCGCTCATTGCAGCGTTCACCGGTGCCAACGCCTGCCAGGTGTCCTCCCATCCCTTCGGCATCTGCCTTCCGGCGGCCCTGATTGCGAGAATCGCATGTGCTGCGGCAGGGTCACGCCACAACGATCCTGCTTGAGCTGCCCTTGCCGCCACCATCGGGAGTCCTATGTGGGATGCCAGCCCGAGGGCCTCGGAAGCCGCACCCTTGCGTTTCCCATGTTCGGCGATGGCACACAGCATTTCGGCTGCCCAGCCATAGAGACGCGACTGGAGCATCAGATCGGCCAGATCCTCCGCCTCGTTCTCGGGCCACTTCGCGTCGGCAGTCGCGGTGATCTCCATACGCAGGGCCTGACAGCGGATCCGCCATCTCCAGCCATTCGCTCCTGATGGTGTGACCTCGAGGGCTCTGTCGATTTCCGCCAGTGCCTCGTCGACACGACCGAGACGCAGAAAGACGGTGGCTCGAAGCGACCTCGCCATGTTTTCCCAGGCCGGCAGTTGCCGCTCGACGAGATCGAGCACCCGCTCGGCAGCTTCGAGAGCCTCCTCGTAGCGTCCGTAGGCAAGGCCACCCTCGGTGAGTGCGAGCTGTGCAAGGAAGAGGGGAGCTTCGACCTCTTCCTGCATCGCCAGCTGTTCGACAACTTCAATGGCTTCGACTGCTTCACCCGGGTGTCCGGACGCGAACAAGGAGCGAGCCCTCCATGCTTCCTTATCCGCCACCGAGGCATCGCCTTCCAGTGCCCGGGCCTCGTCACGTAGCTGGGAGAATGCGGCCTCGGCCAGCCGCGCTTCTCCCCGGTCGAAGTGGATCCATGCCTCGTTCACCTTGGCGGCGAACTGCTGGGCCGGGGAGCCTCCTTCTCGCAGAAGAGTTTGTCCTTTGGCGAGGGCAGCGTCGGCCTCGACGGCGAATCCGATCCGATTGAGAACCCGTGCGTGGAACGCGAGGAGAGAACCGTGCCCGGTTCCTTCCCCGAGCCGGAGGGCCTCCAACGCCGCCATGGCGATCCGCCGCTCGGCGTCCTGAGGGTGCTGACTGTCGTCGGCGGCGTTCGATGCGAGCCTCAGGGCTTCGACTCTTGCCGGCCCTTCCAGGCGGGAAGTCGCCTCCTCCAGATGGATGACAGCCGAGGTAGTTCTGCCCGCTGTGCGAAGGAACCGGCCGCAGATCAGGTGCAGGTCTCCGAGTTCAGCGCCGTCGGTCAGGCCGGCCTCCTCGGCAGCCTCGAGAGCGGCTTCACCCAGATGAAAGGCCTCGCCGCCGGCGTGCCTTGCTTCGGCGTCCTTCGCTGCCTCGCTGAGGAGGGGGAATGCTTCTGCCGGCTTTCCGGCAGCCATGCGCAGCGTGCCGATCACAGCAGGCTCGCCGTCTGCTTGTTCCATCGTCGTCGCCAGCCGGTCGGCGACGTGTCCAATGCGCGCTTCTCCGGCGGCAACTGCTGGTGCTCCCGGCGGCGGCACATAACCGCCTCGAGTCTGACTCAGCAGACCGCGAGCCACCAATGCCTCACCCGTCTCGAGCAGTTCCTCTTCGTCGAGGTCGAGAAGACGGGAGGCGATCAGGACCGAGAGTGGCCCGGTGATCAGCCCGGCGGCGATGATCAGATCAACGTCTCGTGAG
>PVMK01114663.1_pt1 | contig 40605 bp, 31 predicted proteins | sample 1853481 | NCBI WGS metagenome assembly PVMK01 (sample SAMN08533507, study PRJNA380276) | Marine sediment metagenome, whole genome shotgun sequencing project.
TTGACACAGTCCCGATCGGCCAACGCCTTCTGCCGGCCCAGGTACTCCATCAACTGGCGACGATTGTACAGTCCGGTGAGGTCGTCACGCATCGCGATCTCATGCAGCCGTTCGAGCGTGTCTTCGAGTTCCCGCGTGCGACTGGTAAGCGCAGTGCGCAACCCCGCAACCTCACCAGCGATCAACACCGCGGCACCAAGCGCCAGCGTATAGCCGATCCAGATCAGAAACTCGAAGCGTGGGTCTTGAACGACGCCGCTATTGAGCCGCCAGGCCAGCACCAGGCTGTAGGTGATCCAACCAGCTGAAGCCACCCACAACACTTGCTGGCGGCGCAGATGCAGGGCCAGGAACTGCAGGCCCAACAGGGTGCTGACCAGCAACATAACCCGCGCTACGTCGGTCACCAGTAATGCCATTGCGATGATTGCCAGATTCGCCCAGACACCCTGCGCGAGTCCCAGCGTGGAGGTGTCTATGCGGCGGCCGATATCCGCGGCCAACGATCCACCCATCAGAATCAATCCGGTGAGGCCTATCGCCGCCACCAGCACGGCACCCGTCTCGGTATGCTCGAGCACGTGGAGTTCCAGGCTGCCCCAGCAGAACAGGGTGTAGATCGCGAGCGCAGTCGCCATCGCGAACGTGCGCCGCAGACGTCGTATCTGTGTGTAGCGCATTTGTGTCAAGCAGCCGGCATCGCCGAAGTAGAGTTGGGAAATGACATTCTAAGGGAGCGGGTCGCCGCTCGGTGTATTGCCAGCCTGACGTCTTGTAATAGTTTTGTAATTCTCACCCGGGCTTCTCACCCGGGCAGGCCGAAAGGCCTGGTAGGACAGCGACGAGCGGAGGCCGCTCAACCCACGGCGTGGCCCAGCGTTCGAGAGACCGCCGCGTGCCAACCACTCATTAACCGTTGCCGAGCCTCATCGGCGAGTTCTGGCTTGAAGTGACGGTCCAACTGCCATAGCGACTCGGCCGCCGCCAACGAAGGCAACGCACCACCCCCGAGCAATGCGAGCATGGCCGCTCCCAACGCGGTAGTTTCAATGTTGGCCGGGCGTTGCACCGAAATCTGGCACAGATCAGCCAGGTGCTGGCACAGCCAATCGTTCGACACCATGCCACCGTCAACGCGCATGTCGGTGACCCGGGCTCCGTCCCGTGCAAATGCCTCCAGCAGGTCCGCACTCTGATAGGCAACACTCGCCACCATTGCAGTGATCAACTGATCCGCATTGGTGTCCAGCGTCAATCCGCAGATCAGGCCACGCGCTTCAGGACTCCAGTGGGGCGCGCCGAGTCCGGTGAACGCAGGAACCGCATACACGCCGCCGGAGTCCCCATTGCACCGGCGGGCCGCTGCTTCTGTGTCCGCCGCACTGTCGATCAAGCCGAGTTGATCGCGCAGCCACTTCACCGCTACACCCGCCACGAAGATGCTGCCTTCGAGCGCGTAGCAGGTCTCTCCGTTCAATCGGTAGGCGACTGTGGTGAGCAAGCCTTCGCTCGATTTGATCTGCTGGGGTCCGGTATTGCTGATCAGAAAGCAACCCGTCCCATAGGTGCTTTTGCTCATGCCTGCCTCGAAGCAACCCTGGCCGATCATCGCGGCTTGCTGATCACCGGCAACGCCGAGGATGGGCACCGCAGCGCCGAACCATTCAGCGTCGCAATGACCAAAGTCTGCGCAACTGTCCATTACCTCCGGCAGCATCGATTCGGGAACGGCGAAGTATTTGAGCAACTCCTGATCCCAGCACTGTTGCGCCAGGTTGAACAGTTGTGTGCGCGACGCGTTGCTGGCATCGGTCCGATGCGCCGCTCCCTTGCTGAGACGCCAGATCAAAAAGCAATCCACCGTCCCGAACAACAGCGCTCCGGCATCGGCCCGGGCACGGGTGCCAGCGACGTTATCAAGAATCCAGGCCAGCTTGGTGCCGGAAAAATACGGGTCGATGACCAAACCGGTCTTTTCGGTGATTCGATCCGCCATGCCATCGCGACGGATCTCCTCACAGCGTGCCGAGGTGCGGCGATCCTGCCAGCCAATTGCATTCGCCACCGGCTCACCAGTCTCCCGATCCCAGACCAGCGTGGTCTCGCGCTGGTTGGTGATGCCGATGCCGAGCAGTTGATCAGCACGTAACCCGCTGGCGGCCAGCGCATCGCGACCGGCCGCCAGGGTGGTCTGCCAGAGTGTTTCCGGATCCTGCTCTACCCAGCCGTCACGGGGAAACTGCTGATCAAACTCGTGCTGGGCCGTGCTCAGCACCTGGCCCTGCGCATCGAAAACGATTGCTCGCGAGCTGGACGTGCCCTGGTCGAGCGCCATGACGTAGCTCATTTCACGGGTTTCCCGGCCCAATTCCTGACCACCATATATAGTGGTCGGTAAATCGGCAAGAATTTGCCCGACGCCGGCCCGGCCACGAACCTGGGGAAGTTCCGCCCGCAGCCGTTTGCCGTCTTCACGAGGGTTATTTTTCCAACCTTTACCAACCGCCGAATCGACGGCTCATCAACCGCCGTTCGACCAACTGGCCCACCGGCCGCTCCACTGGTTCCCCACCGGGTTTCCACCGCCCTTCCACCGCCTTTGCACCGCCGGCCCACAGAACAAACACGCTCGCCTCACAGGTTTTCCACCGTGTTTGCCTTGCATTCGATTCTTAGCGGCTTTATCGTGGAACGCCTCCGCTCGAGAACCCCAACATGTTGGGGTTCGAACGCCCCGGAAGGGCTACCCCTTGGGGTCGAGGAGAACACGACCTGAAATGCCAGTCGCAGGCAAGAGCGCACTAAAAACGTGCAACATGTACGAAAAGAGTGCGAATAAAGCGCCAAAAGAGTGCAGAAAGAAGTGTGACTGACACACGAAATGATGCACGAACAGGCGTAAAACGAGCGTAAAATGGACGTGGAGGCAGGGTCTGACGTGCGGCGTCTTTCTGCCGCAGGGAGACCGCGGGAGAGCCGCGGAAGACCACAGAGGGACAGCGAAACCACAGCAAGAGAGCGGGAGAATTCGGGGCTTCAGCGCGGCCACCGTCGCGACGTCGCAAGGCGCTCCGACGGCACAAGCGGCGTGCATGTTCTAGGCATCAATGGTCTCAGACACTAACAACAGGAACGCCGGCCAACCACAAGGTCTTGTGTTTCCCTTTTGTTCAGCGCGTGTGCAGCGCGACCGCATCGATAACGGACATCCAGCTCACCACTTCGCTTTTGTGGAGCTCGCTTTGTGGCACAGGAGCCGAACAGCATCAGAGACCACCAGACGAGTTTCTGGAGAGGCGAACAATGGGCTGATCGCATAGCGATAGCCGTTGCTGAGAGCGGATCAGGGCACAACAACCATAACCGGGGAGACGAATAGCGCATGCAAGCGGAGTCGACAGATAACACCAACCAGTCGGGCGGCCAGCCCGCGGCCCAGCAGTCCGCGCCAGCAAGCCAATCGCCAGCGTTGAAAGCAACGGCGCCCGGCCAGCTGAAAGTGATCAAGCGCAATGGGCACGTTGTTGGCTACGACGACAGCAAGATCGCGGTCGCCATGACCAAGGCATTTCTCGCCGTCGAAGGTGGAACAGCCGCCGCATCGCCGCGCGTCCGCGAGCTGGTCGCGAACCTGGTCGACCAGGTCAGCGCAACCTTCGCCCGCCGGCTGGCTTCCGGCGGAACCCTGCATATAGAAGAGATACAGGATCAGGTAGAGCTATGCCTGATGCGATCCGGCGAGCACAAAGTAGCCCGCGACTATGTGCTCTACCGTGACGAACGCGCACGCGTGCGCGCCGAGAGCGCCAAGCCACCCGCCCCGACAACGCCCGCCGGCAACCTTATGGTGACCCTCCCCAATGGCAGCCGCGCGCCGCTCGACATGGATCGGTTGACCCGGGTGGTAGCAGAAGCCTGCGAAGGATTGAGTGATGTCGACGACCAGCGCATCATCCGCGAGTCGCTGGCGAACATGTACGACGGCATCTCGGAACCAGATGTCGCGACGTCGGTGCTGATCACCGCCCGCACGCTGGTCGAAGAAGAACCGAACTACACCTATGTCACCGCCCGGTTGCTGCTCGATCAATTGCGCACCGAAGCTCTGACCTTCCTGGGTGTCCAGGCATCATCCGCGTCCGCCGATGACTACCGTGCCACCCAATCGCAAATGCAGGTGGTCTATCCGTTGGCGCTGAAGGCGTTCATCGAACGCGGTAACCGCCTGGAACTGGTCTCACCGGAACTGCGCAAGTTCGACCTCGACAAGCTGGGAGCCGCGCTGCAACCCGATCGAGATCTGCAGTTCAACTACCTTGGATTGCAGACCTTGTACGACCGTTACTTCATCCACAGCAACGACACCCGTTTCGAGTTGCCACAGATATTCTTCATGCGCGTCGCCATGGGTCTCGCCCTTGAAGAAGACCAACCGACGATGCGCGCGATCGAGTTCTACAACCTGCTGTCGTCCTTCGATTACCTGAGCTCTACGCCGACCCTGTTCAACGCCGGCACGCTGCGGTCACAGCTCTCGTCGTGTTTCCTGACCACCGTCGCGGACGACCTGGACGGGATCTACGGGGCGATTCACGACAACGCCATGCTCTCGAAGTGGGCTGGCGGCCTGGGCAACGACTGGACCCCGGTGCGAGCGCTCGGCGCCTACATCAAGGGAACCAACGGCAAATCGCAAGGCGTCGTGCCGTTTCTCAAGGTGGTCAACGACACCGCCGTGGCCGTGAACCAGGGTGGCAAGCGCAAGGGGGCGGTCTGTTCCTACCTCGAAACGTGGCACCTGGACATTGAAGAGTTCCTGGAGCTGCGCAAGAACACCGGCGACGATCGGCGCCGCACGCACGATATGAACACCGCCAACTGGGTACCCGATCTGTTCATGAAACGCGTGTTCAGCGATGAGCACTGGACCTTGTTCTCGCCGAATGAGGTACCGGACCTGCACGACCTGTACGGTCAACCGTTCGAGCGTCGCTATTGCGAGTACGAGGACCAAACCCAGACCGGTGAACTGCCACTGTTCAAGCGCATCAAGGCCCGGGATTTGTGGCGCAAGATGCTGTCGATGCTGTTCGAAACCGGCCATCCGTGGATCACCTTCAAGGACAGTTGCAACATCCGTTCGCCGCAGCAGCACACCGGCGTAATTCACTCGTCAAACCTGTGTACGGAGATCACTCTGAACACGTCTCGTGACGAAATTGCAGTGTGCAATCTGGGTTCGGTCAACCTCGCCCAACACGTCGACGAAAACGGTCTCAACACGGACAAGTTGCGACGCACCGTGCGCACCGCGCTACGCATGCTCGATAACGTCATCGACATCAACTACTACTCAGTGCCCCAGGCACGCTCGTCGAACATGCGACACCGGCCGGTCGGGCTTGGCATCATGGGATTTCAGGATGCGCTGTACAAACTGCGCACCAGCTACAGCTCGGATGCCGCGGTGGAGTTCGCAGACCGATCGATGGAAGCGTTGAGTTACTACGCCATCGAGGCGTCGAGCGATCTTGCTCAGGAGCGCGGCAGCTATACCAGCTTCGAGGGTTCGCTGTGGAGCCGAGGGGTCATGCCCATCGATTCCCTGGCAGCGCTGCAGGATGAGCGCGGCAAGGAGTTTCTGGAATGCGACTTCAGCACCCGCCTCGACTGGGAATCACTGCGCGGCAAGGTGAAAGCCGACGGAATGCGCAACTCCAATGTCATGGCAATTGCCCCTACCGCAACCATTGCGAACATTACCGGTGTTACCCAATCGATCGAGCCGACGTATCAGAACCTGTACGTCAAATCGAACCTGTCGGGCGAATTCACGGTGGTCAATCCTTACATGGTCCACGACCTCAAAGCGCTGGGTCTGTGGGACAACGTCATGGTCAACGACCTCAAGTACTACGACGGCAGTGTTCGCACCATCGATAGGATTCCTGACGAACTGAAGCAACTCTACGCCACGGCGTTTGAGGTCGAACCGCGCTGGCTGGTCGATGCGGCAAGCCGCCGTCAGAAATGGCTCGACCAGGCGCAGTCGCTGAATCTCTACATCGCCGGTGCATCAGGCAAGAAGCTCGACATCACTTACCGCATGGCCTGGCTGCGAGGTTTGAAAACCACCTATTACCTGCGCGCACTCAGCGCAACCAGCACCGAGAAATCGACCATCGACCGGGGCAGCCTGAACGCCGTTGACGCGGCTGCCGCGCCGGTCGAGACCGCAGCGGATACCACAGGACCGTTGCCAGACATGGACGACATCGTTGGCGGAGACGCCGCCGATGTACCCCTGGCATGCTCAATCGACGAACCCGACTGCGAAGCCTGCCAATAAACCCATTCGTCGAGAATCCGACCGAACGAATGAACAGACCGACCGAACAGACCGTATGAATAGAAAGGTATCGAAATGTTGAACTGGGACGACTACGACGACGCAAGTCAGACAGCCTCGGTGCCACAGCCGCCAATCGTGACGATCGATGCGGCCTCCGAAGCGGCAAAAGCGCTGGAACCGATAGCCGACCCGCTGATCGAACAACCAGTTCAACCGGAGCAGCCGGAGCAAAAAGCCACCCTGGAGGTCCGCGAGGTGGAGCTACCTTCTTTGCCAGCATCGGCAGCGCCAGCATCGGCGACACCGGAGCAGCCGTCAGAAATCGACGCCGCCACGAGCCTCACGCGTGCCCAGGCGGCAGTTGCCGCATTGGATCCCACTGCCGAGTTTCGGACGCACGATGACGAGACAGGGCGTGTCACGGTGGATCAGAAGCAGATGATCAACTGTCGAGCCGACCTCAATCAGCTGGTGCCGTTCAAGTACGACTGGGCCTGGCAAAAATATCTCGACGGCTGCGCAAACCATTGGATGCCGCAGGAAGTCAACATGACCGCGGATATCGCGCTGTGGAAGACCGAAGAGGGCTTGAGCCAAGACGAACGGATGATCGTCAAGCGTAGTCTCGGCTTCTTCTCAACCGCCGACTCGCTGGTCGCAAACAATCTGGTGCTGGCGATCTATCGCCTGATTACCAATCCCGAATGCCGCCAGTACATATTGCGTCAAGCCTTTGAAGAAGCGATCCACACCCACGCCTATCAGTACGTGATCGAATCACTCGGCATGGACGAGGGCGAGATTTTCAATATGTACCACGAGGTACCCGTGGTGGCGCGCAAAGCCTCCTGGGCATTGAAGTACACCCGCGAGCTATCGGATCCGACCTTTGCCACCGGGACGCATGAAGCAGACCGGGCCTTGCTGAAGAACCTGATTGCCTACTACTGCGTGCTCGAAGGGATCTTCTTCTACTGCGGGTTTACCCAGATACTGTCCATGGGACGCCGCAACAAGATGACCGGCACCTCGGAGCAGTTTCAGTACATCCTGCGCGACGAATCCATGCACGTGAATTTCGGAATCGACGTGATCAATCAGATCAAGCTCGAGAACCCAGCACTGTGGGACGAAGAGATGCAGGAACTGGCCACGCAAATGATCCTCGAAGGCACGGAGCTCGAAATCGCCTATGCTCGGGACACCATGCCCCGCGGCGTATTGGGGATGAACGCCAACATGATGGCCGAATATCTGCAGTTCATCGCCAGCCGGCGCCTGGCACAGATCGGCTTGGCCGAGCAATTTCCCGGGGTGAAGAACCCGTTCCCCTGGATGTCGGAGATCATGGACCTGAAGAAGGAGAAGAACTTCTTCGAGACGCAGGTCACCGAGTACCAGACCGGCGGGGCTCTTTCCTGGGATTAGAAGGGGACTGTTTGTTGAGTCTAGTCTCTGGATTCACGGACGTGCTGCTCTTCTAGACGCTCTGGAGCCGTGGCTTCGTTCGGGATTCGCGGCGCTAGCTGACTGTTTATTGAGTCTAGTCTCTGGATTCACAGGACGTGCCACTCTTCGGCGCGCTCTGGACCGGCGGTTTCGCTCTACATTCGTCGCGCTAGCTCACTGGAGGCGCGTTAGCCTACCGAGGATCTGTACTCGAGTATGGTGATGACGTTGCCGGAGGGGTCCTTGAAGTGGGTCAGCAGGGCGCCCCAGGGTTGTTTTTCGGGCGCGTGGAGGAACTCGACGCCGCTATCGAGCAACCGCTGATACTCGGCGGCGATGTCTTCGGTCGCCAGCGAAATGCCGGTAAATCGGCCCACCAATCCCTCATTGTCGTTGCCACCCGGCTCCAGCATGAGGGTGACTGAACCCGCCATAAACCCCGCATACGGTGGCGACTCATTGATGAACGCCAGCGGTAGCCCGATCACGTCGCGATAGAAATCAACGCCTGCGCGCCAATCGTCGAGGAAGATCCGAACGTTGGAGATGCCGCTGAACATGTGGGGCCCGAACAATCGAAAGGCTCACAATAACCGTCCCGGCCGGACAGGCCAATCCCTATCCGCCAGGTTCGCCGAGCGTGTCGAGCATCTCCCGCAACGCCGCAACGAAGGCCAACGGCTGGTCGAGAAACAGGTGGTGTTGAGCGTCGGCGAGTGCGGTGGCCGGGAACTCCTGCGGGATCAGCCCACGCATATAGGCCAACGTCTGATCGCTGAACAACTCACTGTCGGCACCATAGATTATGCCCAGTGGCAGGCTCAGCGACGCATAATCCTCGGGATATCGCTCGCCGCCCTTCATGGTCGCCGGCAGGTCGTCGTCGAATTTCCAGGCGTAGCCGCCATCGGCCGGCAACAACGAGTTGCGCGCAATGTACTCGAGAACGTAGGCGTTTTCGCACGGTTGGGGCGGTTGCAATCGGAATCTCGCCTGAGCAGTCGCCTTATCCGGGTAGAGCTTGGGCCGGCCGCCCATCGGCGGAAGCTCAGGAATCGGTTCCTCGGGATCGCGAATGCCCGAATCCAGCAGCACCAGCGCACCGAAGCGATCGGGATACAGATTCGCGGCCTTGACCGCCATGTTGCCGCCAAAGCTGTGCGCCGCGACGACCACACCGTTGTCGAACTCGCACGCGTCACAGACCGCGACGATCTCCTGGGCGAAAGTGTCTGCGTCGTAGGCATAGCGAAAGTCGGAATCGCCCATGCCGGTGAGGTCCATGGCCGCCACGTCGTAGCGATCCGTCAGCTGGGGAGCAATGAAATCCCACCAGTGTGAGTGCGCGTACATCCCATGTATGAGCAGCAAAGCGGGCTTTCCGGGCGTGCCCCAGCGTCGATAGACCACATCGCACTCATCGACCTCCACCCGGTGCTCGGTGGCCGGAGTCTCGACCGCCTCCCAGAACCAATCCGGGACGCTCGACTCGCTCTCCCCTCGATCCCAGCGGCTCATGATGTCACAGGCTCCCGAAACGCTTCAGGTGATGATCGACATTACCGAACATGGTATCGATCATGGTGAGGCGCTTGAAGTAGTGACCGATATTGAGCTCCTCGGTCATGCCCATTCCACCATGCAACTGCACCGCATTCTGGCCGACAAATCGTCCCGATTTGCCGACCTGGACCTTGAATGCCGAGACCGCTTTCCGCGCTTCATCACTGTAACCTTCGTCGAGCCGCATCGCCGCCATGTACATCAGCGATTTCGCCTGCTCGTACTCCATGAACATGTCAACCATACGATGCTGCAGCACCTGGAATTTGCCAATGGGCTGCCCGAACTGCTCGCGGGTTTTGCAGTACTCCACCGTGTCCTTGTACAGCACTTCCATCGAACCCACCGCTTCCGCACCGATGGCGAGAATCGCACCATCGACGACTTCTTCGATGATCGGCAAACCGCCGCCAAGCTCGCCGAGCAACGCATCGCCACCCAGGGCCACATTTTCCAGCGTAATCTCCGAGGCGCGCAGCGCATCCACCGTCGGGTAGTCACGCCGGCTGACGCCTTCCGCGCTGGCATCGACCAGGAAAAGGGACACCCCATCGGCATCGCGTTGCCCGCCGGAGGTGCGCGCCGAGACGACCAAGAGGTCCGCGGCCGGCCCGTTGATGACCACCGCCTTGTACCCGTTCAAGGTATAGCCATCGCCAGCGGCCACGGCCGTGGTGGTCAAATCCGCGAGATTGAACCGACCCTGGGGCTCGGCGAAAGCAAACGCGCCCTGCCGGCTGCCATCGATGATGCCCGCCAGGTAGTTCTGTTTCTGCTCGGCCGTCCCGGCAGCTTTGAGAAAACCGCCCGCCAGTAGAACCGTCGGAACGTAAGGTTCAACCACCAGCCCTTTGCCGAACTGCTCGGCAAGCAGCATGGTCTCGACTGCGCCACCTCCGAAACCGCCATCGGCTTCGGCAAACGGCACGCCGAGCCAGCCGAGTTCTGCGAAGGTTTTCCAGTTCTCGGCGCTGAAACCCGCGTCCAGAGCAGCGACCTTCTGCCGGTCTTCAAAACCGTAGTCATTCTGGATGAACCGTTCGACGCTGTCCTTCAGCATGCTCTGTTCATCGGAAAACGAAAAATCCATCAACTAGTCCCCAGCTAAAATCCGAGCACCGCCTTGGCGATGATGTTTTTCTGAATTTCGTTCGAGCCGCCGAATATCGAGGCGGCCCGACCATACAGCATACTCCGCAACGCCTCGACGGCACCGTCCGGTCCCACCGGACCTTCGTTGTCCAGCAACAAATCGTCCGGGTAGGGCAGTCCGTAGTAACCCAACGCCTCGATCTGCAGGTCTGCAATGCGCTGACGCAACTCGGTGCCTTTGATCTTGAGGATCGAAGATTCCGGCCCGGGCGCAGCCCCTTCCTGTACCGTCGCCAGGGTCCTGAGCTCGGTGATTTCCAGCGCCATCAGCTCGATTTCGACTTCCTGGAGTTTGCGCTGAAACACCGCATCGTCAGCGAGCGCCCCGTCGCATTCGCCGGCGGCCAGTTGCTCGAGCTTGCTCAGACGAACCTGCGATTCCGCAACGCCAGCGATTCCTGTGCGCTCATGGGTCAGCAGCCCCTTGGCGTAGGTCCAACCACGATTCTCTTCGCCAATCAGGTTGGCGACCGGAACCCGTACGTCCGTGAGGGTCACAGAATTGACCGAATGCTGATCGCCCAACAGCATGATCGGGTGCACATCGACACCCGCCGACGCCATGTCGATGAGCAGGAAGCTGATACCCTGCTGGCGTCGCTCGGTGTGGGTATCGGTACGCACAAGGCAGAACATCCAGTCTGCAACGTGCGCTTCGCTGGTCCAGGTCTTCGCCCCGTTGACCAGGTAGAATTCTCCATCGAGGACGGCGCGGGTTTGCAGGGACGCGAGGTCCGAACCCGCGCCCGGCTCCGAGTATCCCTGGCACCATTGCACCCGGGCCTCACGAATAGGCGGAAGAAACTGCGCCTGCTGTTCGGTGTTGCCCCAGGTATAGATCACCGGCGCCAGCATGCGGGCGCCGAATGCACTCATCGCCGGGCACTGGGCACGAGTCGTCTCGCGATCCCAGACGTAGTGCTGAGTGGGCGTCCACCCGCTACCGCCATGCTCGACGGGCCAGTTCGGCACCGACCAGCCGCGGGCGCACAACGCGTCGTACCAATGCTGCTCAGCAACGCTGCGCCGTCCCGGTGGATTGGCTGTTACGCCGCCGGTAGTCCTGACGACTTCGGGCCATTGGGCGTCGTTGAAGGCACGCACATCGGTCTGAAACGCCAGCTCGGCGTCGTCCAGTCCCAGGTGCATGTTGTGGTCGTCCTCCAGCCCGCGCCGCTGCTCACGGCGGCCGGAAAAGCGCCCCGGAATGGTATGCGCTCGATAGACCAGTTACAAGGTAACCCGAGACACCGGTATCATCGCTGCATTAAAGGAGTCACCGCCACCATGAGCTACCAGGAAATTCTCTACGACGTTGCCGGGAGCGTGTTGACAATCACCCTCAATCGGCCCGAGAAACTGAACGCATACACCCGCACGATGCAGAGCGAATTGATCGATGCGCTGGATCGTGCCGATGCAGACGATGACGTACGCGCAATCATCTTTACCGGCGCAGGGCGCGGCTTCTGTGCCGGCGCTGATCTGTCGACCGGCGGCAACGCCTTCAACGCGGACGGCCGCGAGGACCGCGAAGATGGCTTGAATCCCGACGGCGGTGGCGTGCTCAGCCTGCGTATATACGAATGCAAGAAGCCGATCATCGCGGCGATCAACGGCGCGGCCGTCGGGGTCGGAGTAACGATGACCCTGCCGATGGACATTCGCCTGGCCGCCGACGTTGCGCGCTTCGGGTTCGTGTTCGCGCGCCGCGGCATTGTCCCGGAAGCCTGTTCCAGCTATTTCCTGCCGCGTGTGGTCGGCATCAGCCAGGCACTCGAATGGACGTACTCCGGGCGCGTGTTCAATGCCAGTGAAGCACTCGCGGGTGGCTTGGTGCGCAGCGTGCATCCCAAGGATGAACTGCTCGCCACGGCTCGGGCCATCGCCGCCGAGTTCACCGCCGAGACCTCCGCCGTCTCTGTGGCCATGATCCGCCAGATGATGTGGAAGATGCTGGGTGCAGACCATCCGATGGAAGCACACAAGATTGACTCACGCGGTATTTACCACCTCGGCCGTTCCGCCGATGCCAAGGAAGGGGTCGAGTCGTTCCTCGAGAAACGACCCGCCACGTTCCCTGGCAAGGTGTCGACCGACATGCCGGAGTTTTTCCCCTGGTGGGATGAACGCCATTTCGAATAGCCTTTGCGTAACTCTAGAATGGAGACGAACTCATGACCGAACCGATCATCGCCCAGAAAGCCCCGTTCCCCGTCGATGTCGAGAGCGGCAAGAAGTACTTCTGGTGTGCCTGCGGTAAGAGCGAAAATCAGCCGTTCTGCGACGGCTCACATCAGGACACGGAGTTCACGCCAGTGACCTACGAAGCAGAGGAGTCCAAGACGTTATACTTCTGCGGGTGCAAACACACCGGCGGTGTGCCGCTATGCGATGGATCGCACGCCAAGTTGTAAAGGCCCGCACCTTCGGGACCTTCAGGACCTTCAGAATCTTCGGGAACCGATGCCCGCGGTGATGTCATGTTGTCAAAACTGTTCGGAAAGCGCGCCCGACTCGAAGCAGACGACCCGCTCGTCCGACGCGCGGTAATCGACGAACTCAGCGACGCCGAAAGCGAACGTTTTCAGGACGACCTCGCCAGGATTGCTGAACTCGATGCCCACCCTCCGGTGCGCTGTGCGGCGATCCGCCGGCTGGACGAGCCCGAACGGCTCAAGCATCTCCTGCACGACACCGAGACAAGCGTTTCGAGCGCCGCCATCGAGCGCCTCGCGGAACTTGCCTCGCAGATGCCCGCGCTGCTCGAGATCCCGGAAATCCGACGCGCGCGGATCATCGATGCCGCGGACCCGGCCGACGTCGACGAGCTGCTGCTTAGAATCGAAGCAAAAACTGATCTGATCGATCTGGCGGTCGAAGCGCGCCACGCAAAGGTACGTCTTGCGCTCGCGCGCCGTCTGGTGGACCAAACCAGCCTCACCGAACTGGAGCGGCGTACCCGGTCGCGTGACAAAACGGTCAATCGCCTCGCCCGGACGCGCCTCGACACCATTCGTCACGACCAGAGCCACCATACCAAGGCATTGCGCCGAGCCGCTGAACTTCTGGAGAGCCTCCGCCAGGCGGCCGCCGGCGAAGCATCCTCGGCTTCAAGGATTGGCGGGCTGGCGCACTCGTGGAAAACGAACTTCGAGCGGCTGGAAGAGTTGACCACCAGCCTCCGTACGGCCGACGTAGCCGTCGACTCGGACGAACCGCTCGAGCGGCGCTTCGACGACGCTTTCGCACGCGCGCAAGAGCACGCGGAGCAGCAGACGCAAGCGACTGAGGTGCCAACCGCAGCCGCGCTAAGCACTGAGGATTTCGCCACGATACTGAGCGAACTGATTGAGCTTGACGAGAGTCTGCGCAGCAGCGAGATAGACATTCTCGCGAACGCTAAGACGTTGCATCACCGTTACACGGATATCAGCGCACGTTGGTCGAGCGCGTCCGATCACACGCCGCCCCCGGACGATGTTGTCGAGCAATACCATCAGCGCGTCCATGCGTTCACGGAACTGTTTGAGGTGCTGGAACGACTGGTAAATCGAGAGGCCGAACTGCATCGTTTGCTCGAATTGTTACCCACCGATCGTGCCCAGGAAATCTCCGAGCCCACCGTGCTCTGGCGGGCACAACGCAAAGGAGCACAGGCGGCGGCTGCGCTCGACACCGAGCTGTCACACATCAGCTGGCCGGAGGGCCGGCCTAACCCGGGTTTGCTCGATGACGTCAGTACTCGGCTGGCCGCCTTTCGAACCTTCCAGGAACAAGCCAGCGAGCGAGCCCGGACACTGGAAACCGCTGCAGGCGAGCTTATCGCGGCGCTGGAACAGCAAATTGAAGCAGGCAATCTGGACGCAGCCGTGAGTCGCGATGCCGAACTGCGAAGCTTGCTGAAGGACCTACCTCAAGAACAATCGCGCTCCCTGCGCCACCAAGCGCATCCGCTCGAGCATCGCCTGAGCGAACTCAAGGACTGGCGAACCTTCGCGACCAGCCCGAAACGCGAGGCACTACTGCACGAGATGGAGGCACTGATCGATAGTGGGCTGGAGCCCTCGACTCAAGGCGATCAGATCAAGGCACTGCGCTCCAGCTGGAACGCTCTCGGGCCGGTAACCACCCGTCATGATCGACATGTGTTTGATCGATTCAATCACGCGGCCGAGCAGGCGTTCGAGCCATGCAGGGTGTTCTATCAGGAACAAGCAGCGCAGCGTGAGCACAACCTGTCGCAACGAAACGGGATCTGCGAGGTGCTCGAACGCTACCTCCACGACACGGATTGGACGGGGGCAGATTGGACCGCGACCGATTGGAAGAGCGCCGAACAGATTCTGAGGACAGCACGCGATGAATGGCACCGCTTTCATCCTGTCGATCGGGCACCGGGACGCAAACTGAAAACCCGATTCGATGCGCTGACCGACCAGGTACACGAGCACATCAAAACCGAGTGGGACCGCAATATCACCCGCAAGGAAGAACTGATTGGCGCCGCAGAAGCAGTCACCAGTGCCGAGACACCCATTCAGGAAGCAACCAACACCATCAAATCGCTTCAACAACGCTGGCGCGACGTTGGGATTACTCCACGGCGCGTCGATCAGCGGCTGTGGAAGGTGTTCCGGAAGGCGTGCGATGCGGTGTTTGAGCGTCGCGACCAGGAACGCACCTCCCACCGTGAATCGTTAGACTCCGAAGCTGATTCGGCCGCCGCGCTGTGCGATGAATTTCAAGCACACATCGATAGCTGCGCCACGGATACGGCCCAAAAAGCGACGCTGCGCGAATTCGTCGGGCGTTTCCACCAGTTGGGCGAGCTGCCTCGCGACAAGGCGGATGCCTTGCGTCGCCGCTTCGAGGAACTCGAACAGTCCTACCGGTCGTTGCTGAGCGACGCCGCCCAGCACGCCATCTATACGGAACTGGATCGCTGGAAGGAACTCGACGCGACCCTGAGCGAACTCGAGCAACGCGCCCGCGCCGGTGAAACCGTAGAGCCACCCGATGTCGATCGCTTCGCACTTACGCTGACCGATGCGGTGCTGCAACGACTCAATCGCGCTGCTGGCCAAACCCCTGGCAGCACCGCCGATGACGAAGGCTTTCGGCAAAGCATGGCGATCGAGGCAGAGATCGCCGTCGGATTCGAATCCCCGGAAACGGACCAGCAACGACGCCTCGAACTACAGGTCGAACGGCTCAACAGGGGTATGTCAGGCCAGCGCGATTCAGAAGAGGACCCGCTGGAACTTGCGATCCGGTGGTGCTCGATGCCCGGCGGAGATCCCGATATAAACGGGTTGAGGGACCGTTTTTTCGACGCGTTGCGACAACTAGCGGGCTGAATGTACGCATTCGATGAACACATGGATCGTATGTCATTACCTACATTGCCAGCGGCAACGCAAACTTCTGGAGTTGGCGACTTAGACCCCGCAGTTTGCGAACCCACGGCCGACACCGCATGCTGACCGCGGTGGCAAGTCTTCAGAGAGCGACGCGACATGAACATCGAAGTGAACGGGTTCTTGGGTCTCGTGCTGTTTGCCCTGGTCGTCTACGCGATCGTCAAGACACTGCAGAGCGGAGCATCCACCGGCGGCAAGGTACTCTGGATCGTCATCGTTCTACTGCTTCCATTTCTTGGCTTCCTCGCCTGGCTGCTGTTCGGGCCGAAAGGCAAGGATTGACGAATCGAGATCACTGGAACGGAACCCCACGAATGAACGAACCCATCGAGCTGGAGATTTTCACAGACTACGTCTGACCCTGGTGTTATCTCAGTACCGGGCGTATTGAAAAACTCCAAGCCAACTTCGACATCCAGGTGACCTGGGTGCACTTCCCGCTGCATCCCGAGACGCCGGCGGAAGGCATCAGCATCGAAGAACTATTTGCCGGGCGCGACGTTGACCTCGACGCAATGTATGAGCGCATGAAGGCGCTCATGGACGACGAGGGCCTGCCCTATGGTCAACGCTCCCACACCTACAACTCTCGCTTAGCCCAGGAGCTTGGCAAGTGGGCAGATACGCAACCCGGTGGCGAGGCGATACACGATGCGCTTTACAAGGCGTACTTCGTCGACGACCGCAATATCGGCGACGCGGACGTGCTGGTAGACATTGCCGGGACTGTAGGCTTGCCAACGGATGCGGCGCGCGCCGTGATTGAGGATCGATCGTTCCAATCAGCCATTGATGCCGACTGGGCGAAGTCGCGGCAGTATGGAATTACCGGCGTGCCCACCTTCGTTGCCGGCGGCTACGGTGTGGTTGGCGCTCAACCTTACGAGGCGTTGGCGCAGTTGTTGGATCGTGTTGAACAACAACGAGCGACGGAGTAGCGGTAAGCAAGCACCCGTTTCAGGCATCCAGAACACGACCACTCGCGGCCAGGCGACCGAGCGCCTCGACTCGCCGGGCTCTGGCGTCCCGTCTAGCGTCTTCGCCGGCATACGCCTCCCAATCATCCCGATCGAGTGCACTCCAATCCTCAGCAACCAGGATTGAATCGTCGTAAACCACCCGGCCGTCGGCATCGACCTCGAGCACATACGATGGCGCCACGATGTACAGCAACTCAACGCTCCGCTCGGTCTCGTTGCACAGTTGCAACAACGCACCCGGTTCCGAGACTACGGCGGAGCCTGCCGCCACTTCCAGCAGGTACGGTTGTGCTTCGCTGGCTTCCTGCATTTTTACCGTGAGATCGCCCGAGACGACGTAGGTCACCTGAGTAACCGCAGGATGGGCGTGTATCTTCGATCGCGCGCCCGGCGCGATCCGCCCGGCGGCGATACTCATGCCTTCCAGCACGTCCGAAGGAATACCGGCGATCGTCGAGTCGGTTGCGTTCAGAAACGCACTCACTTGAGTTCCGTCCGGAACGGTGAAGAAATTCCCTGGACGGAAAACTCTCTTCATCACGCGCCCCTTCAGAAAAAGCTCCGGCGGAGTCCCCCGCAAGGGATGACTCCGCGGGAACTGATCGGCTAGAACTGATTCATCGTGTTGGCGGCACCGCCAGCCAACAGCGCTTTCTCACCCAGGAAATACTCTTTGTGATCGTCGCCGATGTTGGAGCCAGCCAGATCCTGGTGCTTCACGGAGGCGAGCTCACGACGAATCTCGCGTCGTTGGACATCGCGCACATAGGCAAGCATGCCCAGATCACCGAAGTAACCTTCGGAGAGTATGTCCGTGCCAAGCGCCGTTTCGTGGTAGGTCGGCAAGGTGATCAGGTGGTGAAAGATGCCGGCTTCGCGCGCGGCGTCTTCCTGGAAGTGTTGGACCAATGCGTCGGCCTCCATCGCGAGCTCTGAATCATCCAACGCGATGTCCATCAAGCCTTTGTCGACCTTGGCCGGGTCGGGGTACTCGGAAACATCCTTGCCCGCCTCGACCCATTCCGCATAGACCTGCTCACGGAACGCCAGCGTCCAGTTGAACGACGGCGAATTGTTGTACACCAGCTTGGCATTGGGAATGGTTTTGCGTATCTCGTTCACCATGGCAGCGATCTGAGCCACGTTCGGGCGTTCCGTTTCGATCCACAGCAGGTCCGCACCGTGCTGAATGCTGGTCACGCAATCGAGCACCACCCGGTCGAAGCCGGTGTCTGCCTTGAACGCGTACAGACCGTTGTCGAGACGCTCCGGCTTACACAACGCGCCATTCTGGTGGATGGTGATATCGCCATCGACCAGCTCGTTGACGTCGTGCACGGGCGTCGTTTCGAGGAAGTCGTTGTACTTGCTGCCGAGGTCGCCCGGCGCCTTAGACACCGGAATCTTCTGAGTCAGTCCGGCACCGAGCGAGTCGGTGCGTGCCACGATGATGCCATTGTCGATGCCGAGCTCCAGAAACGCATATCGCACCGCATTGATCTTGGAGACGAAGTCTTCGTGAGGAACGGTGACCTTGCCAGCCTGGTGCCCACACTGCTTCGCATCGGACACCTGGTTTTCGATCTGAATCGCGCAGGCGCCAGCCTCGATCATGCGCTTGGCGAGCAGGTAGGTGGCTTCTTCGTTGCCGAATCCCGCATCGATATCGGCGATGATCGGCACCACATGAGTTTCGTAGTTGTCGATGCGCGAGAGGATCGCGTCGACATCGCCACCGTTAGCGCGTGCCTCGTCGAGTTCGACGAATATGTGCCGCAGCTCGCGGGCATCCGCCTGGCGCAGGAAGGTGTAGATCTCCTCGATGAGGTCCGACACGGAAGTCTTTTCGTGCATGCTCTGATCGGGCAACGGACCGAATGCAGAGCGCAGCGCAGCGACCATCCAGCCACTCAGGTAGACATAGCTCTTGTCGGTAGTCTTGCGGTGTTTCTTCACCGACATAATCATCTGCTGGGCCGTGAATCCGTGCCAGCAACCCAGTGATTGGGTGTAATTGCTCGGGTCCTTATCGTAGGCGGCCATATCAGCACGCATGATATCGGCGGTGTACTGCGCGATCTCCAGACCGGTCTGGAACCGGTTCTGCTTCCGCATCCGCACCGTGTACTCCGGGCTGATTGCGCGCCACTCTGGCTGGCCCTCCAGTAATGTAGCGACCTTATCGATCTCTTGAAGATAGGCTGACATTAGGCCTCCCTTAGATGGCTAATGAAGTAAACAGACAGGCGATGGGTCAAGCGGCCACACCCATACACGCAGATGGAGCGCGCAATTTACACAAACGATTCTGGAATGGGTGGACACTAATATATTCCGAAAAGGGGACAATCGCTTAAGACCTCACCCGTAGGCCTGTTCAGGGCATACATGCGGGCCGCCCTCGCCCTGCAGGCCGCAGCGGGGTTGCGTTTGAACCCGATTTCGCGCAGTATCCGCGCGCGATCTACCGTTTTGGCCTGCCTTTCCGCTTCCCGTCCGGTTCCCGGGCGTTCGCAAGTCACCCACTACGACAAGGTTGTTCGTTACCGTGCCCGATTTGCGCGCGGAATTTTCACGGAGGCCAAATATGGCTACAGGAACTGTTAAGTGGTTTAACCCTACCAAGGGATTCGGATTCATCCAGCCCGAAGATGGCGGCAACGACGTCTTTGTACACATCAGCGCGGTAGAACGTGCTGGTCTGGGTACGCTGAACGAAGGTCAGCGTATCAGCTATGAAGTTGTCACAGAGCGCGGCAAGCAGGCTGCAGACAACCTCAAAGATCCGGAATAAGTGATGGCGACGCCGGTGCAAACCGGCGTCGCTTTTCACCGACAAGCAACGATCCGCCTCCCGCCCGCTCGATCCACGAGCGTGGCTGTTTTATGCTGTGTGCCTCATACCCTCAGGTTCAGGCCATGGCTGGAATCAAACGCGTCAATCATACCGGTATCAGCGTCGCCGACATGGAGCGCTCGCTGAGCTTCTATCGGGACCTGCTCGGACTGGAGCTGATTTTCGATTCCGACCTCGATGACATCCCAGACCTGAACGCCGTTGTCGGCATGGACAAGGCACGCGGCCGGGTGACCTGGCTGCGAGCCGGCGACACCATGATCGAACTGTGGCAGTGGGATCACCCCGAGGGACGTTCGCTGCCTGATGACTACCGGCCCGCCGACCGGGGCGTAACCCACTTCGCGCTGGAGACGGACGACGTCGACGAGCTCTACCAACGTATCGTGGCAGCCGGATATCCCGCCAATTCCGAGCCTCTCGATCTCGGGCTGCACAAAACCACCTACGTGCGTGGGCCCGATGGCGAGATCATCGAAATTCTCGAGGACCGCGCAACCGACGAATGGCTCTCCAAACTCACCGAGGAGACGCGCAAGCAACGCGCGACCAACTGATGGATTTCGAACCGAGCGACAAAGTTCTGGAACTGATGGCCCGGGTCGATCTGTTCATGAACGAACACATCTACCCCCGGGAACTGGAACATTGGGAGTGGGTAGACGACGGCCGCAACCAGTGGCAATACCCTCCCTGGTTCGAGGACCTGAAAGCCAAGGCACGGGAAGCGGGGATCTGGAACTGGTTTCTGCCAAAGGACTACGAGGAGTTTTCCCCCGGGCTTTCGAATCTCGAGTTCGCGCCCATCATGGAGCGAATGTGCCAGGTACCCTGGTGTCAGGAAGTGTTCAATTGCAGCGCTCCGGACCGCGGCAACATGGAGGTGCTGGCCCGCTTCGGCTCCGAAGCCCAACAGGAAAAGTGGCTGCAGCCGCTGCTGAACGGCGAGATCCGCTCGGCCTACTCCATGACCGAACCCGCCGTCGCTTCCTCGGATGCGTCGAACCTCGAGACCACGATCGTCCGGGATGGCGACGAGTACGTCATCAATGGCCGCAAGTGGTTCACCTCGAACGCGTACAACCCGCTCTGCAAGGTGTTCGTGGTCATGGGCAAAACCGACCCCGACGCGCCCAGGCACCAGCAGTTTTCGATGATTCTGGTACCCAAGGACACACCGGGCGTAACGTTGGAACGTCCCCTGCGCGCCTTCGGCAGCGTGCATTCGCCCGGTGGTCACGCTCAGGTGCTCTACGACAACGTTCGGGTGCCGGCCGAGAACCTGATTCTGGGTGAGGGCCGCGGCTTCGAGATCGCCCAGGGGCGGCTCGGTCCGGGACGTTTTCAGTACGCGATGATGTTCGTGGGCATGGCGCAACGGTGTCTGGATCTAATGTGTAAGCGGGTCGACGATCGAGTGGCATTCGGCGAGAAACTGGCGGATAAGACCAGTATTCAGCACGACGTCGCGCGGTCACGCTGCGAGATCGAGCAGTGCCGACTACTGGTGCTCGCCGCGGCCGACAAAATGGACAAACTCGGCCCCAAGGGCGCGCGCGACTACATCTCCATGGTGAAGATCGTCGCGCCCGAGATGTGTCAACGGATCGCCGACCGCGCGCTGCAGGCGCACGGCGGCATGGGCGTAACCCAGGACACGCCCATCAGTCACATCTACATGACGGCGCGTTACTGCCGCATCGCCGACGGGCCGGACGAAGTGCACATGTCTCAGCTCGGACGTCGGACTATTCGCGAGGCACTCTAACGCGCTAAGAGTCGCTCGGAGAGCTGCCCGGATACGGGGCTATCCCGCCGGCAGATTGAGACTGATGCGGGCGCCACCAAGCTCGGTGCGGTCGATTCCCAGCACACCCCCGTAGCCGTTCAACAGCTCCACCACCACCGCCAGCCCAATCCCTTGACCTGGAACCGAAGTATCCGCGCGGGCCCCGCGCGCCAGCACCTGATCACGCAGGGTCGGCTCGATCCCTTCGCCATCGTCTTCGACCACAACCACCACCTGTGCACCCTCCGAGTCGCCTGCGATTTTTCGATGCGCGCTCACTCGCACGCGGGAATCACAGTATTTGAAACCGTTCTCGATGACGTTGCCCAGCATTTCCAGGAGGTCACCCTCACTGACACGAACCGCCAGGTCCGCATCGATACGCTGTTCGGCCAGAACCTTCTTACTTGCGTAGGCGATGTTCAGCGCGTTGCAGATCCGTTCAGCGGAAACCGCCAGTGGCACCGCAACGGTTAACATCGGGCTGGGTGCGGCAACGGCCCGCGACAGCTGGTAAGACACCGCTGTCTCCATACGATCAAGCTGCTCGCTCAGCAATCCGTCAGTATCCGTCTGGCGTTCCGCCAAGCCATTGCGTAGAACGGCCAGCGGCGTCTTAAGCGTGTGCGCGAGGTCGTCCATTGCCCGACGATAGCGATCGCGGCTGTCGGCTTCATGCGCGATGAACCGATCCAGGTTGCGGGCCAGTCCAGTCAACTCGGCCGGGAAATCCTCACCCAGACGTTCCCGCCCTCCTTGCTCCAGCTCGCGAACCCGCTGGGCCATGACGTTCACCGGATTGATGCCCCAGGCAACGGCAAGGTATTGAGCCACAATAAGCAACAGGACGACGCCAGCCACCCCCATTGTCAGGGTGCGCCGAAAACCGGCAATCTCCGCGAGATACGGCGCCCGCGAGGTGAACACGCGGAACGTCAGAAGCACTTCTCCGGCGTCTTCCCAGATCACCCGGTAGCTCATGTAGAAGAATCGCTCGTCGCTGCGAAAGTCGAACTGGCCTGGCTCTTCGAGCGGACCGAAGGTCGCACCCTCGAGTTGCGTCATCTGCAGAGACGGCGACTGCCAGAGCGTCTCCTGCGCCGCATTCTCAACCAGCGCGTACAGTCCTGATTCCGGTAGCACGAAGCGCGGCTCAGCAAAATCGCTGGTGAACGACAGTTGCTGATCCTGAACGTCAGCAGCACCCAGCAGACCGTATACCACGAGCCGCAGCTGCTCCTCGGCGCCAGCGTCCACGCTGGCACTGAACGAGCGCACCAGCACCCAGCCACCGAGGGCAAGCCCGATCAGCAACACCAGTGAAGTGGTGAGCACCACGCGGGTCCGCAGTCCTACCCTCATCTGGTCGATCGCTTCATGGGTCTACGCCGATGGCTCAGCCGGCGCTGCCGATGGCGAGCCGGTAACCCTGACCTCGCACGGTCTTGATCGGCTGCAAGGCGCCATCCGGATCGAGCTTCTTTCGCAACCGACCGATGAAAACCTCGATGACATTGCTGTCACGATCGTAATCCTGCTCGTAGAGATGGTCCGTGAGTTCAGTCTTGGAGATCACCCGATCCGAGTTCAGCAGCAGGTATTCGAGCAAGCGATATTCGAATGCGGTCAGCTCTACTAACTCACCCGAAACCGTAACTTCCTTGCGCGATGTGTCGAGTGCGAGTTCGCCCTTCTCCAGCAATGGAGAGGCGAACCCCCCACTGCGGCGAACCAGGGCGTTGAGGCGCGCGAGCAATTCCTCGGTGTGAAATGGTTTCGCCAGATAGTCGTCCGCGCCGGCTTCGAGTCCGGTTACTTTGTCCTGCCAATGCCCACGAGCGGTCAGGATCAGCACCGGAAAGTCGTGGCCATCGTGCCGCAACCGCGCAATCACCTCGAGCCCATCGATTTTCGGTAAACCAATGTCGACGATGGCGGCGTCATAGTCGTATTCACGACCGAAGTAGAGCCCCTCCTCGCCGTCGGCAGCACTGTCCACCACGTAGCCTGCGGCTCGCAGTTGGCGCTCCAGCTGCTCGCGCAGCGGTGCTTCGTCTTCTACCAAAAGCACCCGCATGCCGCTCAGCCCCGAACCGAGCCGTTGCTATCGACAAACACTGTTTTCACGCGCCCGCCGTCCAGCAGCACCCGTACCTGATAGCCCTTCTTACCGTTCTTGGATGTGGGGCTCGCCGACAGCACGCGTCCGCCATAGGCGCGCCGCACAATTTCCGTGGCTTCCTCGAGGGAGATCGCCGAGTTTGCCGCGAGCACCTGATCGGCCCACCGGACCTCGCCGGCCAGCGAGAGCCCCGGTAAGGCGATCAGCCCGCACAGCAGCATCGTGCGCAACAGGCCCAACAGGCACCGGCTGATGTTCACAATGGGATTCCCGCGACCATGGTGACTATTGTAACCCTTAGTACACCGGGTGCTGACGAGGGACGGATCACGTTTCATGACCGAAGCCTAGTGGGCTCTAGCTGAACCTAGAATGAACGTTCACTTGCCTGACATCCGGCCGGACATAGCCACGCTAAGCGAGCGAATTCCGTGCCGCGGGCCAAGTCCCACCGTCAGATTGCAACGCCCGCCAAGCTGCCGGTCCAGGGACCGGGTGAGGCGCTCGAAATGGGCGATGAAGCGTCGCAACGCCACCGCGTTCATCCGCTGAGCGATTGGCAACTGGGCTTCCTGAGCGGCACGCCATCGAATCACCGCGTCAAGATCCGGGACCTGGAGATACATCAGAAACTCGCTACCGTCGAGCAGCCGCGCATAGTCGTCGCCGAGTCGTTTGTTGACAGTTTCACGCCAACGTCCGTCGACGTCCTCGGCGCGCTCGAGCGCGTTAATCGGCGTACGCAACTGCGCGAGCGACTCGGCGCTCGCCCCAAGGCACCAGCCCTCGAACACTAACGTCTCCACCGGCGCAGCCACGGTTCGCCATTGCGATTCGGGACACGGTTCATCCGTTCCCTTGTCAAACCTCGGCAACAGCACCTCGCCGCGCCGGCGAAGCGCCGTCAACGAGCGACGCAGATGCGCAACGTCGTGGGTGCCTGGCACACCGCGGGTAACGAACAAAGGGTGAACCGCCCTCGCCAGCGCCTCTCGCGCCTGCCGCCCGAGATAATAGTCGTCAAGCCCAACCCCCACGGCGGTCACGCCGGTACGGCCCAGCGCCTCGACCAGCAGGGCCGCGAGCGTGGACTTCCCAGCCCCCTGGCCACCGCTGATGACAACGGTTGGCGGAGCCGCACCTGCTTCCACCCACGTTTGCGCCAACCAGGCGCTCAGCCAACGCCATCCGCTGGGCGAGGTGACGGGGAGTTCGCGGTACAGCGCTGCCACCCGCGACCAGACCACCGGCCAGCAACCGGATGCGATGTGCTGAAACGACGACACGCGACCTTCCCGAGGAACCATCAGTGAGATCGGAGTCTAATCTACACAATTCGGGAACGCCGAGATTCGCACATGCCTGCTCTGCTCACCACGGTCAACGGCTACTACGACGATGTCGTCGACCGACTCCGCTCCTTCGACGGTATCGCCCCACTGCTCCTTCGGCTGTACCTTGCGCCGATCATGATCCAGGCCGGTTGGAACAAACTCGTCGGGTTCGACAACACCGTTGCCTGGTTCGGCAATCCCGACTGGGGGCTGGGCCTGCCGTTTCCGGCGCTGTTGGCCGCTCTCGCGGCGGGTACCGAGTTCCTGGGTGGAATCGCATTGGTTGTCGGTCTGGGCACCCGACTGGTGGCAATCCCGTTGATGTTCACCATGGTGATCGCCATGACTGCAGTCCACTGGGACAATGGCTGGCTGGCCTTGTCGGATTCAACCAGTTGGCTGGCCAACGAACGGGTCATCGACGCGATTCCGCGAAAAGCCAAGGTGATCGAAATTCTCAAGGAACACGGCAACTACAGCTGGCTGACCGGACGAGGTCCCGTCACCGTGCTCAACAACGGCATCGAGTTTGCGGCCACCTACTTCGTGATGCTGTTGACCCTGCTGTTTACCGGTGGCGGCCGCTACACCAGCTTGGACTACCTGCTCGCCCGCTGGCGCGCCACGAACTGAACGAAAAGCGACCCCGGTAACAACATCGGCGCTGAGATCAAGCGCCGCGCGTTGCTACAATGCGCGTCCAGCCACGATCTACCCACCATCCACCCGGAAAGGAGCTCTTCGTGACGAACCGCCATCGTGTTCGGATTCCGTGCACCCTCATTGCCAGCGGCCTGGTAGCCGGCATCGTGTCCGCCGCCCTGGTTGGCTGCACACCTTCTGAGCCCGACGCAGCCACCATCACAACCAGCGGGACGATTGTGCAAAGCGCCAACGACAATCGCGCGTATCGCCATCTGGTGCTCGAAAATCAACTCTCGGTCATCGTTATATCCGATCCCGATACCGACAAAGCGGCAGCATCACTGTCGGTTTATCGAGGCAGCTACGACAATCCGCTCGACCGAGCAGGGCTGGCTCACTTCCTGGAGCACATGCTGTTCCTCGGTACCGCCAAGTACCCCGAGGTCGATGGCTATCAAGCGTACATGTCGATCCACGCGGGGTCTCACAACGCCTACACCGGCTCGGATCACACCAATTATTTTTTCGGCATCGACCCCGATTTTCTCGAGGGTGGGCTGGACCGGTTCGCACAGTTTTTCATCGCTCCGCAATTCGACGAAGCCTATGTGGAACGAGAGAAGAACGCTGTCAACTCGGAATATCAGCTTCAGCTCAAGGACGATGGCTGGCGCGGCTTCATGGTCAGCAAGGTTGTCTTCAACCAACAGCATCCGGGTTCGCGCTTCAACATCGGCAGCCTGGATACACTGGCCGGCGACGTGCGCACCGACCTCCTCGAATTCTTCAACGGGAATTACTCCGCGGACCAGATGGGACTGGTGGTGTTGAGCAATCAATCGCTCGATCAGCTCGAGGCGTGGGTCACCGAACTGTTCTCCGCAATACCCAACGCCACACTAGGCCCCGGCATCGAACCGGGACCCTTGTTCGCGCCCGGCGATCTGCCCAAACAACTCAGCTACCAGACCATCAAGAACAAGCGCTCGATCAGCTTCAGCTTCCCAGCGCCAAGCACCGACGCTTTCTACCGGCAGAACCCGCTCGGCTTCGTCTCCAATCTGCTCGGCCACGAGGGTGAAGGCAGCCTTCATGCGGTGCTCAAGCAGCGCGGCTGGATTCACTCCTTGTCCGGCGGTGGTGGCCGCTACGACCGCGACAACGCCGTGGTGACCATCGAGATTGAGCTCACCGATGCGGGCGCGGCTCACATCGACGAGATCACCGACGCGGTCTTCGAGTACATCGCGCTCATTCGAGATCATGGCGTCGAGGCATGGCGATACCACGAACAGCAACAACTGGCCCGTCTGGCATTTCAATTCCAGGACAAGCAACCCGCGCAGTCGTACGTCAGGACAATCTCGCCCAGCATGAACCTGTATCCAGTCAGCGAAGTTCTGATCGCACCCTATCTGATGGAACAATTCGACGCGGATCTGATCGAGCGCTATCTGGCTTACCTGACCCCCGCCAACGTACTGATCGAAGTCAGCGGCCCTGATATCGATACGGATCAGGTAGAGACATGGTTCCAAGTGCCTTATCGGATCACCTCTGCCGCCGCCCCGGCGCCCGACGACGTCGCTGGAACGCCCGGTAACACGGGCCTCGCGTTGCCTGAACTCAACCCGTTCATACCCGAGCGCCTGGAACTGATGGGTAACCACCAGGAGCTGCCACAGCTCGGCCACCAGCAACCTGGACTTTCGATCTGGATCGCGCGCGATACCTCCTTCGGTGTGCCGCGGTCGAGCGTTCAGCTGCGACTGGCGAGCGCAGGCGGGTTCGCCACCGTCAAGGACGCCGCCTATGCCAAGTTGTACAGTCGATTAGTCCAGGATGCGCTCAACTCCTACGCCTATCCGGCACTGATGGCCGGACTCAGTTACAGCATCGGTGCTGACACCAGCGGCTTTCGAATCGGCGCGCACGGCTACAACGACAAACTACCGCTGCTGCTGGGCCGGGTACTCGCTGCCTTCTCAGAACTCGAACCCGATGCCGAGCGCGTCGCGCTGTACAAGTCACAACTGCTGCAGGATTGGGGGAACTTCGATAATGAACGCCCCTACACACGGGCCTACGCAAGCCTGGGCCATTTGTTGATCGACGGTCGCTGGGCACCCGCCGACTTAGCCGTAGCCATCGCTGATGTCGATCTGGAACGCCTGAACGCCTGGCGCAAGCAGCATCTCGCAGCCTTCAACGTATTAGGCTTGATCACCGGCAACGTCGCGCTGGAATCGGCCACTAAGCTAGCCCGGGCACTCGAAGATGCGCTGCCACTGCGAGATTTCGCCCCCACCGAAGCAACCGTGGTGATGCTCGAGGCGAAACCGCTCACCCATGCACTGGACACCGACCACGATGACGCCGCAATGGTCCTGTATATACAGGGGCGATCCGAGGACTTCGCAGAACGGGCGCTATACGGCCTGTCAGGGCAACTGTTACGGGCACCTTACTTCACCGATCTGCGCACCGAGCAACAACTCGGCTATGCGGTGAACGCAGGGACGATGCTGCTTCGGCGCACGCCCGGACTCTCTTTCATCGTGCAATCACCCGTCGCAGGGCCAGATCAGCTGGTTGCCAAAACCGAGTCGTTCCTGGATTCCTTCAGTGAAACGCTGCAGGCAATGCCCGACGCCGAGTTCGAGGCCAACAAACAAGGGCTGATCACCCGCTTGTTGGAGCGAGACCAGAACCTCGCCCAACGTAGCGCGCGATTCTGGAACGATCTCGAGTTCGGCTTCATCGAATTCGATACCAGAGCGCAGATCGCCGAAGCCATTGCCAAGATCGAAAAACCCGAGTACCTCGCTTTCTTTAATGGGCTACGCGATCGCGCCGCCAACAGTCGTCTGGTGATATACAGTCCAGGGCGTTTTGATGGGCACCCCAGGGGCACTCTGTTTGGCGAAGCAGGCAGCGAAGCGCGGGGAGGATGAACTCAGCCCAACTCGCGGCGAAACGGCGGCAGTGCGTCCAGTAGCGTCGCCCCATAGCGCGCAGTGACCACCCGCCGATCAAGCAAGGTAACGCGCCCGAAGTCCGCCTCATGACGAATCAGGCGTCCACACGCCTGAATCAGGCGCATCGACGCTTCAGGCAACGTGGTTTCGAAAAATGGGTTGCGGCCGTCATGTTCGAGCCACTCGGCTACCGTCTGGCCGATCGGGTCATCCGGTACTGCGAACGGAAGCTTGGCGATGATGACATGGCGGCAGTAGTCGTCCGGCAGGTCCACGCCCTCGGCAAAACTGGCAACCCCGATGAGATAGCTCTGCTCGCCAGCGTCGATGGCCCGACGATGGTCATCGAGCAGCGCGGTTCGCGAACCGCGCCCCTGAATCCTGAGCAACGGCGTCAACTGCTCGGGCATTCGGTCGACGACATCGTTGAGCTGCCGCCAGGACGTGAACAGCACCAGCGCGCTACGCGCCGTGGCCAGTAGATCCGGCAGCATGCGGCTGATCTCGTCGGTGTGCGCCGCCGGATCACGTGGGTCGGATTGCATGTTCGGCACGTGCAGACTGGCGAGCTCCGCGTAATTGAAAGGGCTGGCGATCCGCGCCGTGACAACGTCCTCCAACCCCGCCCGTTCGAGAAATCGATCGAACCGACCCAACGCCGCCAACGTAGCCGAGGTACACACGACGGCGTAACCGCGACTCCACAACGCCGCTTTGAGCAACGCACCGGTTTCGATCGGCGCGCTGGTCAACTCGTAGTCTTCCGCCGATTCGGCGCCGACCTGGCTGATCCACCGCGCCCGATCCGCCCGAGCCGACTCCGCGCCCTGCTGGTAGTCCTCAAGCAACTGGGTCACTGCGAGCGCCCGCGCGACCTGCTGCCCAATAGCCGGCAGCCAGTCCTCCGCTTCGTGGGCAACCTTCCACAGGCGCGTGCCATCCACGACCTCTTGCAGCATTTCATGGGCGCACTCCAGGCGCTGGCTCAGTTCATGCAGCGAAGGGGCTGCAGAACCGCTCGCCTGCGCCAGCTCCACCGGTACCCTGCCCAAGGCGAAGCGATGAATCGCCCGGTGCTCGTCGCGTGCCTCGTACTCCAGTTGCGGCACCAGGATGGCCAGTTCCGCAAGTTGCGCAGCGCCCGTTTCGGCCAGTTCGGTAATCTGCTGCGCCAGCGCAACCAGCTCCGGCGGGCGGCCAAATCGTTGCGCCATGCTGCCGAGGGTTCCAGCAACCTGGTCAAGCCACTGCAACGTGGAGCGCAGTCGGGTCTGGACGGTGAAGTGCTGCTGGGTCTTGTCGGGCAGGTGATGCGCTTCATCGAGCACGTAAATCGTGTCTTCCGGCTCCGGCAAAACGGCGCCTCCCCCCAACGCCAGATCTGCGAGCACGAGATCGAGATTCGCAATCACCACATCCGCCTTCTCGAGGCCGTTGCGCGCCTTGAAAAACGGGCATTGCTTGAAGAAACCGCAGCGGTGATTGGTGCAACCGCGATGATCCGTGGTGATCATCCGCCAGTCCTCTGCTTCAATCCCATCCGCCCAACTGTCCAGCTCCCCGTCCCATTTTCGGGTGGCAAACGCATCCAGCAACTGCGCAAACAACACCCGTGTGGCGTCCTCCAGGAACTCGTACATCGGCAGGTCCGCTTGTGCGTCGCCACGCAAGCGGTCATCCAGCCGCTTCAGGCAGACGTATCGCTGCCGCCCTTTGGCCAACGCAAAGCTGAACTCGAGCCCCGCAAGCTGAGCAAGATCCGGCAGATCCTTGAACAGATTCTGCTCCTGCAAAGCGATGGTCGCCGTGGCGATCACCAGGCGCTTTTCGAGACGTTGCGCTATGGGTATCGCTGCAAGCGCATAGGCTGCAGTCTTACCCGTGCCGGTGCCGGCTTCGAGCACCGCGATGCGGGGCGCCTCGGGCGCTGTGAGTACGCGCGCAATGGTCGCGATCATTTCACGTTGGCCACGACGCGGACTGAAATCGCGCGCCTCGAGCCAGCGGCTGTATGCGCCCTGAATGCGGGATTTCAGCTCCGAGTCGAGCAGGGGGTCGGTCATAGTGAGCGCATCGAAGCACGCCAGCGCGACATACCGCAACAGCAGATCATCAAGGGCCTACTCAAATCCTGGAGAACGGCCAGTACCAGCGTCGACGTTTCTTCAAGCGCGCCTCGCAGCGGCTCAGCTGCTGGTCGTAGCGAGCCGCCCTATCCGATACCTTGCGCGCATATTGCTGTACCTGGGGCTTCTTCCGGTAGCTGCCACGTGAATAGCCACCATGGCCCTCGTGATAGGCCAGATAGAGCCGATAGGGATCATCGCGGGGGATGCCGAGGCGCTTGTAACTGGTGTAGTTGTACCAACCGATGAAGTCGAGCGCATCGCCGAAGTTGTCGCGGTCCGCACCCCAACGACCCGTGGATTTCTGGTAGTCCTTCCAGGTTGCGTCGGTGGCCTGAGCGTACCCGTAGGCACTCGAAGGGCGCCGCCACGGAACCACCCACAGCAACTTGGTGCGCGGCGGCTTGGCGTCGTGGACATAGCTGGATTCGCGGGCGGTGAACGACATGCTGACGCTGATCGGGACGCCCCAGCGCTTCCTGGCTTTCGCCGCGTCGAAGTACCAGTCGCGATTTTCCTGAAACACCGAGCACAAGTCACCGGGATTCTCCGGCGGCGGCGTCGCACAACCCACCAGCAGGACCAGAATCAGTTCCGCCCGAACCAAGCGACGCCGATCAGCCAGCATCATGCTCACCAAGCAGCGCCTGCAGTGCGGCCTCGTCAATCACCCGAATTCCAAGTTGTTCGGCCTTGGTCAGCTTGCTTCCCGCACCCGGGCCGGCGACCACACAGGTGGTTCTGGCAGACACCGACCCCGCGACTTTCGCGCCCAGTCGTTGCAACGCCGCCTTGGCCTCATTACGCGGCATCTGCTCCAGCGTACCGGTCAGCACCCAGGTTTCGCCAGCCAGCGCCGCCGCCACTTCAAGCATCGGTTCATGCCGCTGCCAACGCACCCCCGCGTCCCGCAGCCCAGCGACTACCTCGCGATTATGGGTAGCTCCGAAGAACGCTCGGATTCGTTCAGCAACGATGGGGCCCACATCATTCACGGCAAGCAACTGATCTGTATCCGCCTCCATCAGCGGGTCGAGATCACCAAAATGATGTGCCAGATTGAGCGCCGTGGATTCGCCCACTTCGCGGATTCCGAGCGCGTAGACGAAGCGCGCCAGGGTCGTCTCGCGACTGTGTTGCAACGCCGCAACAAGATTGGACGCGGATTTCTCGCCCATGCGCTCGAGCCCGGCGAGCGCCTCGATGCTCAGCCGATAGAGGTCTGCAGCGGTACTGATCAAGCCGGCTTCCACCAGTTGATCCACCAGCTTATCGCCAAGGCCTTCGATATCCATCGCCAATCGCGACGCAAAGTGCCTGATCGCCTCTTTGCGCTGCGCGGGACAGCTCAAGCCAGCGGGGCAACGCGTGATCGCTTCGTCTTCGATGGTAACGATCGGCGTCTGGCAAACGGGACAGACGGTGGGCCGCCGAATGTGTCGTGCGCCTTTGCGACGCTTCTCTGCTACCACCTTGACGACCTTGGGAATGACGTCCCCGGCCCGGTGGACCAGCACCGTGTCGCCCAGGCGCAGGTCCAATCGCTCGATTTCATCCATGTTGTGCAGCGTCGCGTTGCTGACAGTGACGCCACCTACAAACACGGGCTCGAGTCGTGCTACCGGCGTGACCGCGCCGGTCCGCCCGACCTGAAATTCGACGTCGAGCAGAATCGTGGTGGCCTCCTCGGCCGGATACTTGAAGGCGATGGCCCAGCGGGGTTTGCGCGTCATGGTGCCAAGTTGTCGCTGCAACCCCAGATCGTTGACCTTGATGACCACGCCATCAATTTCGTAGTCGAGACCGGCGCGGCGCGTCAGCAACGCGGAGGCGTAGTCCACGCAGGCGGCAACGCCACTGACCCGCTCGACCAGAGGATTGATGCGCAGCCCGAATTCGGCGAGCCAGGCGAGCATGTCCGAGTGGCACGCCGGTTCATCGGCACCTTCGATCCGTCCGACGCTATACGCAAACATGCTCAACGGACGACCTGCGGTGATCTTCGGATCGAGTTGTCGAAGACTGCCCGCCGCGCCATTACGCGGATTGATCAACGGCTTCTCGCTCCGTTCCAGTGCGGCGCTGTTGAACGCGTGGAATCCAGCGATCGGCATGTAGATCTCACCACGCACCTCAATGAGGTCCGGCGCATCACCCCGCAGTTCCAATGGCACTGCACCAATCGTGCGGACATTGGCGGTGATGTTCTCTCCGGTTTGCCCGTCGCCCCGGGTAGCCGCCTGAACCAGCGTGCCATTGCGATACTGCAGACTTACCGCGACGCCGTCGATTTTCGGCTCGCAGGTGAACTCCAGGTCCTGATCGCGCTCCAGGCGGTTTCGGCAGCGCACGTCCCAGTCACTCAACTCGTCACCACTGATGCATTTGTCGAGTGACAACATCGGCTCGAAGTGGCTAACACTGGCGAATTCCGGTAGCGGCTCGGCGCCCACGCGCTGGGTGGGTGAATTCGCATCGATCAGTTCAGGGTGGTGGGTTTCCAGCTCCACCAGACGATCGAACAACGCGTCGTAGTCCGCGTCCGAGATTTCCGGATCATCCAGAACATGATAGCGATGGTTATGAAAGCGCAGCTTCTCACGCAGCGCATTCACCTCGTTTCGGGGATCAGCAGCACTCGCCAAGGCAGTGCACCTCCTTACGCCTCGAGAGCCGTGTCAGGCCCGCTGTGACATCCGTTTGCGACTGAACTCGGCAATACGTTGCCGGCAATGCTCGGAAGTCTGACCCGTCATGACGCTGAGTTGCTCGTCCTTCAGGTCGCCACCCAGGCTGCTGGCAATGTCACGTGCAACACAAAGCATGTCGTCGAACACGGGCAGCGGCTCGTCCGGCCCGGGCAGACGCAGGAACATGGTGATTCCCATGGTGCTGAATTCGGCCATGGCGCTCAAATCGAAGGTGCCGGGCTCCACGGCGCTGGCCACACTGAACCGTACTGCTTTGCTGGTCGGGTCCACCCGATGAAAGATGTTCATGTCGCCGAACCTCAGCTCGTTGCGCAGGAACACCTCCATGAGCTTGTCGCCCGGAAAGGTTGCACCGTCGCGTGCCAGCACGTTGATCACGATGAGCTCGCTCGATGTCTCGGCGTCATCGTCCCTGATGCGCGCCTTCGCCGGCCGTCCGGCTTTGCGCGCTCGCTCGGGCGTGCGTTCCGAGATCTGCGCCTCGGGCACAATCGCCGGTTGCAATTGAGGCTCGTCGGGTTCCAGTTGGAAAGTCGCTGAACCCACGGTCGGTTCGACGTTGCGCCCCGATTCAGCCTGCTCCATCAACACCGGCGCCTCGGTATTCAGATCCAGATAGCCTTGTTCCGGGTCGTCCGCGAGCCGTGCCCCGCCATTGGGTAATTCACCTCGCAGCAGAATCAGCTCGTCGACGTCATCGTGCGGAATGTTCGGGTCGATGGCCATCCGCAGGGTGCCCTGGCGATTCCGCCAGGCCAGCCAGAATCCGTGAACCACCACTCCGACCAGCAGAATGCCGCCACCAATCAGTATCCAATCCTTAATATCCATCAGTAACTGCTCAGACCGCAGCCATCGCGGCTGCTTCCTCTACGTCTACCGAGACCAGCCTCGACACGCCGGCTTCCGCCATGGTGATCCCCATCAGGTGATCGGCCATTTCCATGGTCAGTTTATTGTGCGTGATGATCACAAACTGAACATCTTCGGACATGTCGTGAATAAGATCCGCAAAACGAACGACATTCGAATCATCGAGCGGTGCATCGACCTCATCAAGCAGGCAGACAGGGCTCGGATTGAGTTGAAATATCGCGAAGATCAACGCCACCGCCGTGAGGGCTTTTTCGCCCCCCGACAGCAGGTGGATGCTCGAATTGCGTTTTCCGGGCGGCCTCGCCATCAGCGTGACCCCCGTGTCCAGCAGGTCTTCCCCTGTTAGTTCCAGATATGCACTACCGCCCCCAAAAACTTTGGGGAACAGTTTACCCAGGTGCGAATTGACCTCTTCGAAGGTTTCTTTGAATCGCGCACGGGTCTCCCTATCAATTCTTCTAATGGCATTTTGCAGCGTCTCCAACGCCTCACTGAGGTCGCCATGCTGCTCATCCAGGTAAGTCTTGCGTTCCGATTGCGATTGATACTCATCGATCGCCGCAAGGTTTATCGGACCCAACCGATGGATCCGGTTGGTCAGTTTCTCCAATCGCTCTGCATAGGACGGCTCTTCTGCGTCGTCAGGCAATTCCGCCTTGATGGCCGAGTATTCGAATCCTGTGCCGCGCAGCTGTTCGGTCAGCGCATCGGTGCGCACGGCTAAACCCTCGCGTTCCACCCGAATGCTCTCCAGGCGGTCGCGTATCCCGCTGACGATCCCTTCATGTTCACCACGCGCGCCTTCGAGTTCGCGAACCTGATGCTCGGCGGCTTCAAGGTCGCGCCGTGCATCTCCCAATTGCTGCTCAACCGCCAACCGCTCCGCAAGTCTCGACTCCAGATCCTGTTTCAATTCCGGCAGTGGGGTACGACTCTCCGCGATGCCTTCGGCCAGCTGACCGCGGCGCTCGTCCAATTCGAGCTGCTGATTTACCAGACGCTCCCTTGCGGTTTTGGTTGCTATCAATCGCGAATCAATGGTTTGCCGTTCCGCACTCAGCGCATGAAACAGATCCCGGTCTTCCCGCGTCTGGACCCGCGCGGCCTCAACTTCGGTCAGGGCCTGCTCGCGATGGCCGGTCATCGCATCGCGTTCCTCGCTGAGCCGCTCGCGCTGCAATTCCGCCGCTACGAGCCGGTCCCGCGCTTCCTTCAGCCGGTCGCTCTCCTGATCGATCTGGGTCGAAATCTCGACCCGCTCCTTGTCAACCCGTTCGCGGCGTGCGCCCGCTTCTTCCATGCGTACCTGGTGCACGCCATGATCTGCACGCAGCTGACCGAGCGACTGCCCGAGATCGGCAATGCGGCTGTGCAAATCCGTGCGCTCCTGATCCAACGCTTCGACCTGGTCGCGCGCGGCACGAACGCTTTGCTGCACTTCTGCCTGCTGCGCCTCCGCCGCCTCGACCCGCGCACCCAACGACTCGAGTTCATGGCCGCGCTGAATGATTCCATCAGCGCTTGCCTCAGCGCGATCGACGCGAGCCCAATCCCGGCCCAACCAGATTCCTTCGCGAGTGATAATGCTCTCACCTGAGCCCAGCCGACCGCGATGACTGCGAGCTGCATCGAGCGAATCAGCCGCGTAGATTCCCTGCAACAGCGAACCCAGGCCCAGCGACGCCTTCACGTAACCGGCCAGCGCCGCGAGGTCGCCATTCGCGTTCTCCGGAGCGTCTGCGGACTCGCCCTCGACCAGCGTCACCACACCGCGATCCAGCTCCGGCAAGGTCTCCAGGAAAGTATCCAGGCGCGTCACACCGATCGCCTGCAGTCGATCTCCGAGCACCGTCTCAACGGCCCGTTCCCAACCCGGCTCGACCGTCATCACTTCACCGATCCGCGGCGCATCCGCCAGGCCGGAAAGGTGCAGCCAATCGTCCGGACTGCCGGCATCGCGACCCAGCGCTGCTTGCTGAACGGCCTGCAGCGAAGCAAGTTCATGGCGCAGGGTCTGAACTGCCAGACGGCCTTCTTCGAGCGAATGTTCCCGTTCGCCATGCGTGTCTCGGGCGGCACCCAGAGCGTTCAGGCAGCGTTCTACGTCCGTCTCGGCTTCGCGCAACGCGCCATCGGCGGATTCGATCTCGCTGGCGAGCTCGCGTATGTCACCACTCACATCGGCACCGAGCGACCCTTCGTACTCATCGTCCAGCTGGCTCAAACGAGCGCGCAGTCGTTGCAACACCTGCTCGACATGCTCCAACCGCGAGCCCTGTACATCGGCCTCACGCTGATTGGCGCCTCGCCGATCCGCAAGATCGTCCCAAGCAGCCTGGGACTGGCGCAATCGTCCTTCCAGTGCCTCCAGATCGCCGGCGGATGCCTGTTCCTTGACGCGCGCCGCTTCAAATCGCGGATCCAAGGCCGCCAGGTTCGCGCTCAGCGTCTCGATCTCGGTCGCATCCATCACCAGTTGGCGATCCGTTTCCTCGCGACGCTGAGTGACCGCGTCGAGGTCGAGTTCGAGTTGCTGTACACGCTGTTCGTTGTAGGCAATGGCCTCCTCGACCCGCGCGATATCGGCACCGAGCTGGTAGAAACGCCCTTGAATGCCATTGAAGATGTTGCCTTGTTCGGCATATTCGGCGCGTTGTTTCTCGATTCCAGCATCCGCTGCCCGTTGCCCGGCAACCGCACGTTCAAGCTCGACCTCCAGGTCACGGATCGCCTTCTCCCGGTCATCGAGCAGGCGCTGCAGGTCGATCAGCTGTACCGCGTAAAGGTCGGCGGTCGCGCGCCGCTCATCGTCCTTCAGCCCGCGGTAGCGCTCTGCGGCGCGCGCCTGGCGCTTCAAGTGGTTGAGTTGTCGCTCCAGCTCTTCGCGAATGTCGTTCAGACGATCGAGGTTTTCTCTGGTGTGGCGAATGCGTGTTTCGGTTTCCCGGCGCCGTTCTTTGTACTTCGAGATGCCGGCCGCTTCCTCCAGATACATGCGCAACTCTTCCGGTTTGGCTTCGACCAGCTGGCTGATCATGCCTTGCTCGATAATCGAGTAGCTGCGCGGCCCGAACCCGGTACCCAGAAAAATGTCCATGATGTCGCGGCGCCGACACTTGGTACCGTTCAGGTAGTAGTTGGACTGAGCATCCCGAGTAACCTTCCGGCGGATGGAAATCTCGGCGAAACTCGCGTACTCGTTGCCTATCCGGCCGTCGCTGTTATCGAACAACAGCTCGACGCTTGCTTGCGCGGTGGGTTTGCGCGTGGCGGAGCCGCTGAAAATGACGTCGGTCAGGGACTCACCACGAAGCTGGCGCGCGGAACTTTCCCCCATCACCCAGCGTACCGCGTCGATGATGTTGGACTTGCCGCAGCCGTTGGGACCGACCACCGCGCACCGATTTCCGGGGAAGCTTACCGTTGTCGGATCGACAAATGATTTAAACCCGGCAAGCTTAATCTGCTTGAGTCGCATGTAGTGCTAGTTCGACATCCCCGATGGCGGTTTCCGCCGTTATCTACCGCGCAAATCGACCTTTAGCAAGACTCCGATAAAGGCTCTGATCGCGCGCCGCTACGACCCGTGCCATGCGGGCCGGGGGTAGTGTATAGAAATCGAACGCCGATCACTATCACCTGAATCGTGGAGATTCTGGTGAGTCGCGACTAATGCAAGGAAGCGTCGGACGCCAGCTGGCGTTCGCGGCGGAAATGTCCGTGAACCAGATCTTCGATGCGTTCGGGTTGCTGATCCCGAATGGCCCCAAGCAGCCCCTTGGCGAGTCGCAGCGTGTCCCGTCGATCGTACGACGGATGAGCGCTGGCCCGCTGGGCTACCCGGTGAACCGCCGGTAGCAGATGCTCCAACACGTTCGACAGGTAGGGGTTCTCAGCGAGCGGGTATGCCGCTTCGACAAACTCGAACTTGGCATTGACGAAACTGTCATCGTCTTCGTCCAGCGACCGGGCCAGGCGTTCGACCGAAGAGTTCAGAGGCTTCATGGTGCCGTTCTCGGCGTCCGCGGTGCGCTGCGCGACCCGCTGAAACAGCAATGTGACCAGATCGGCCGCGAGTTCGAGCAACCCTTCTACGCCGTCGGCGTCCAGCGCGCTCACCATCGCACCGCGGCGCGGAACGATATCAATGAGATGGCGGCCTTCCAGGATCAACAATGCCTCGCGAACCGAACCCCGGGAAACACCAAGGTCTTTTGCAATCTTGAGCTCCTGGATGCGCTCGGTTGGCGCCAATCTACCCCTGATGATCTCACTGCTGAGATGATCCGCGATCTGCTCGGTCAGACTCACGGCCGGCTTGAATCCCATACCAGTCCCCACTGCTGATTTTCAACGAATGCCTGTTGGACGGTTGGACCACCGCCATTGGCAAATGTTTCAAAAAGTTTCAGGCGCCGATAGGGGCGCGAGTTGGATACGGTAGCTACCCGATCGGTGGCTACTTGCTAATTCAGCAGCAGCGACACGGCCGGACGATCCAGGGGCCGGACCTTGACGATCTCGGATTCGACATCGCCGGGCTGCGAGGTGGGTGAGCCAGAGCGCGACAGCCGCGCCAGGACCGAGACCTCTTCGAATCGGCTTAGCGTTCGCCCCGGCTGCATTGCATCGGCGTCACTGAGCCGAACCACCGCCGGAAGATCGGCGAAGGACAATGCACGCACTGCCACCGGCATCGGTGGCCCGGACAGCGGCCGTATGATTACGAACACGCGGGTCTGAGGGTCGGCTTGCAGACCCTCAGCGGCAGCGACCTCGATAGTAACCATCGCGCCCGTTGCAACAGGTTTGGTTGCAGCGGCTTCGGTTTTAGCAACTTGTTCCGACCGCCCAGGCTCAGCGCCTGTGCCAAATTCGAGCCGCACAACGACCGGACCTTTACCTAGCGTCACGGCGGGGCTGATCGCATCCACGGTATCGGGCCCCGGGCGGACATCGCCGGTTGGCGAGAGTCGGTCGAGTACTTCAAGAGTTTCCCCTTCGCGCAGCGGATCCTGTTCGCCCATAAGCGCAGCACCGTCCAGTCGAACGGTCAGCGGATCTTCGCCAACCCCCCGGCGCAAGACCATACGAGGCATCCGTTCGCCGCTGCGCCTGGCAATGAAGTAAACCACCGCTTGCGGCGTCAAGCCGTCGATTCCGGCTAACCCGGTGACCGTGACATCGATCGCCGGCCCCGCGCTGATCCCAGCCAGACCACGCACGCGATCAAGCTCCGAGCGCAGCCTCGCCGTCTGTGTGGCGGTACTCGCACGACCCAACGCACGCTCGAGGTAGCCGGCAGCGCTGACGTAATCAGCAACGGCAGTGGCATCGATCGCCAGCATCTCCAACACCTGCGGCTGGTCCGGAGAAACCGCCAACAGACGTTCCGCGTGCGCGCGATTGGCCTCACTGACGCGTCGACCATCGACCATGAAATGTGCCTGGATCTGCGCAACCAGGAGACTCGGATCGAACCTGTTGATTGCCACCGCGCGGTCGAAGCTCGACGCGGCGGCAGCGTAGTTACGCTCGCGCATTCGCGCCCGCCCGAGCAGATAAAGGCTATCAACATCATCCGGGTGAGCATCGATTCGTCGCTGCAGCTGGACGATCAGCTCAGCAAGCGCTATCGGGCGATCGACCTTGCTGTTCAGCAGTTCACTCGCGCCTGCCAATTCCATCGCTGCCCCGGCACCAAGCTCGACGTACACAACCAGCGCGAACATCGCCACCAGACTGGCCAATGCCGCTGGCATCAGCCAGGTCTGATTCGGCCGTTCCAGTGACGCCTGCACCGCGGCTCTGGCCGTCTCACCCTCTGCGTCTTCCGGCACATCATCCAGCAGCGTTGCTGACAGCTCTTCGACCAGGCTGTCGAGATCCTCGGCGTCGAGGTTGCCATCGCGCCGGTCGCGGTCCAATTCAGCGACGCGCTGACGATAAACGGCAAGATTGTCCTGTCTGCGCAGGGTGGAGTCGAGCAACGTGGCTTGGCGGCGGAACGGCCAGAACACAAACCCCATTGCTACGGCTGTCAGCAACGTGCCGAGGAGCAGGAACTGGGTCATGCGGGCGGCGACTCCGAATCAGCGCGCTCAGCCAGCAAGCGCTCGACCCGGGCGCGATCATCCGCCTCCAGGGGGGCCACCGCGCGGCGCCTGGACATGCGGGCAATCGCTGCGGCGGCGCCTATCAACAAACCGATGGGCACCAGCCACAACAGCAGCGTGTCGGTTCGCATC
>PVMK01163327.1_pt1 | contig 40581 bp, 38 predicted proteins | sample 1853481 | NCBI WGS metagenome assembly PVMK01 (sample SAMN08533507, study PRJNA380276) | Marine sediment metagenome, whole genome shotgun sequencing project.
GATGTGCCAAACTGGTAATTGCACCACCAGTTAACGGTGAAAACGGAGGAGTCCACTATGAAGATTAGTCGAGTAGGTGTTGATTTGGCAAAAAATGTTTTTCAACTGCACGGTGTCGATCGCCACGGTAAAACCGTATTGAAGCGTCGATTGTCGCGCGATAAATGGATAAGCGCTTTGATAAAGTCTGCTGAACCTGACTGTGAGATCGGCATGGAGGCCTGCGGCGGTGCGCATCACTGGGCACGCGTGCTAACGACGAAGGGTTTTCGGGTCAAACTGATTCCGCCTCAGTTTGTAACCCCCTACGTCAAGAGCAACAAGAACGATGCAAAAGACGCTGAAGCGATTTGCGAAGCCATGAGTCGGCCCAATATGCGTTTTGTAAAGGCAAAGACGGTGGAGCAACAGGACATTCAGGCGACACACCGGATTCGTAGTGAGCTGATGTGTCATCGCACGGCGAAGGCCAACCAAATTCGTGGCTTAGTGACGGAGTATGGCCTGGTAGCGCCATTGCAAATGGCTTCTCTGCGAGCAGCCATCCCCCGCTGGCTTGAGGATGCCGAGAATGGATTGACCGATCGGTTCCGCACCCTGCTACACGGACTTTGGGAAGACCTGCTTACATTGGACCAGCGTATTGAAACCCTCAACGGGGAAATCGAGTCCATTGCAAAGAGCGATCCGGTCGCCCAACGCCTTCAACAACTACGCGGTGTGGGTCCCCTGGTCGCGACGGCATTGATTGCCACCGTTGGAAACGGTGACCAGTTTAGTAAAGGTCGCCAGATGGCCGCGTCCGTGGGTCTCACACCGAGGCAACACAGTTCGGGGGGCAAGGATCGATTGCTGGGTATCAGCAAACGCGGTGATACCTATTTGCGTAGCATCTTAATCCATGGAGCTCGCTCTGTGGTCGCCAACGCCAAGCATAAAGATGATCGCTTGAGTCGTTGGGTGACAGAATTGGCACAGCGGCGTCATCCCAATGTTGCGGCGGTAGCCTTGGCCAACAAGACCGTGCGTATGGCCTGGGCAATGATGAATCATGATGCAGACTATGATCCGGAATTTGCGGCGAGCTGATGTAGGTAAGCCACAAGTATGAGAAGTAAGTAGAGAGAGGAACCTTAACCACGATTGCGAAGTAAGCTGAATGATGGCGAACTGGTCGAACCGGCGTCGGTAAAACCCGTGAATGGCCGTGTGCACCAAGCACGACAAAGCAATTGGGAACTGACGCGCGAATAGCCCATTATGGCCCGGCATCAACGTATGCCAACTTTAGAGGCCGGATATACGTATGCAGTCGAGCCAACAGTCATCAAGCAGGTTACTTGCAAACGAGGAGGAGTCCATATACAGCCATTCGCGAACCTGCGTACCACGAGGCTGCAAAGCCCGACTAACCCTAGAACCAACCGGGGCCTGCGGGCCTCGGTTAACCCTAATCCAATTATCTCACTCTTCGAGTAACCAGGGCGTGCTGCCGTACTGGCTCATACAGTCACAAACCCCCAGAATTGACGGATTTTTCATGTTACCCATTTTGTGACCTGAAACAAAAAACCACCCGGTTGGGGTGGTTGTAAGTCTTTGTTTTTATTGGTAGGACCACCCGGATTCGAACCGGGGACCTCTACCATGTCAAGGTAGCGCTCTAACCAACTGAGCTATGGTCCTATTGAGAGGTGGCGCATTATAAGCGGCTGCAGGGTTTTGCTCAACACCCCCGATTGAGAATATTATCGGGGTGGAACCTTCCCGGAAATCAGCCATGTGGCAGTCGATCGAACAAGCTATAACAGAAACAACAGGTGAACCATTCAAGGTATGCTCCTCCCGGGCCATTGCGGGAGGCTGCATCAATGAGGCGGTTTGCCTGCAGGGCGAACAACACCGCTATTTCGTCAAACTGAACCGGGCCGACCGCCTGGATATGTTTGAGGCGGAGGCGGCCGGACTGGATGCTATCCGCGCCAGTAATTCAGTGCGGGCACCCGAGCCCATCGCCTGGGGCGTGAGCGATGAGCACAGTTGGCTGGCCCTGGAATTCATTTCATTTTCCGGCCAACAGGGTGGAACCAGTGCCCTCCTGGGTGAGCAACTGGCGGCCATGCACCACCTCACCACCCCCCGGTTTGGCTGGGAACGGGACAATACCATTGGCTCCAACCCCCAACCCAACCCCTGGACGGAAGACTGGATCACTTTCATCAGGGATCACAGACTGGGCTTCCAGTTGGCCCTGGCCGGTCGCAACAACGCCCCGGCGAAGATGGTCGACCGCGGGCAACACCTGCTGGAATTGTTGCCGGCGCTATTTAGCGACTACCACCCCAGGCCCTCCCTGCTGCACGGCGACCTGTGGGGCGGGAACTGGGAAGCAGACGGCGATGGCAGCCCGGTGATCTTCGACCCCGCGGTCTATTTTGGCGACCGGGAGGCCGATATTGCCATGACGGAATTATTCGGCGGCTTCGACAGGCGCTTTTACCAGGCCTATGAGTCAGCCTGGCCGCTGGATCCCTGGTTACCGCATTCGCAAGCAGCTCTACAATCTGTATCACATCTTGAACCACTTCAATCTATTCGGCGGCGGCTATGCCCGGCAGGCCGAAGGCATGATAGAAAGCCTGCTGGCACAGCTGGGCAGATAAAACGCAACAGGCTTGCGGCGGATGATCTCCGCCACTGCCGTTAGTGCAGGAAATGTGACGGGAAATAACCGCGGCACTGCTGCAGGACGGCCTCCGCCTTGTCCTCCTCTCCCAGTTCTCTGTAGGTGGATGTCAGCAGATTACAGGCGCCCTTGTGCCAGGGAATCGCCTGTCGGGTCTTCTCGCCATATTCAATCGCCCTGTCCTTCTTACCCGTCCAGGCACTGAGCTGGCCAATGGTGAGATCGCGCCAGGGGGTATCCGGCGCTGCTTTCATGCCATCGGGAAATTTCAGTGAGGTCCGCGCCAGCAGCCAGGACACTGAATCCCTGTATACGGGCCGCCACCTGCCCGTGTCCAGCAATTGCTGCAGCTTTTGCTGACCGGATTTTTGTAAGTGCGGCCAGAGCACATAATCGGGTCCGGTAGCCTCCAGCGCCTCTATCCATCCCGGGCTGGAAACCAGCACCTGCACATAGTGATTATAGGTATCCGCGTCGTAAATCGTGTCTGCCCGGCCATCGATAAACACTTTCATGTCGCCATCGGTACGCCAATGTATATAGCCGCCCCAGTTGTAGAGTGCGTACACCTTACCCCGAAGATCGCTGGCTTCGATAAAGTTGAGCATATCCACCGGATAGCTGTACTCGGCGGTCAGGTAATGAAATGCCGGACCAGACTTTAAAGGATATGGCAGCATGCGCCAGGCTGAAAAAAGCAGTGCGCCAAGTGCCAGTACCACGGCGTACTTCTGCGCTTGAATTTTGCGAAAACAAAGCCCCACAAGAGGCGCCATCATGACCGCCAGGGACATACCAAACAGGGGAATAAAACGGCGACTGGTGAGTGCCATGGCCAGGGTCAGGCCCGTCAGGATGATTCCCTCCCAGGGCACGGCAACGATTTTTCTTACACGCGGCAGCAAATAAACCAGTGCGAATGCCGGCGCCCACATAAAGACAAAAAACAACGGCGAGCGTATACCGCCACGCTGGAAAGGCGACAGCCACTCACCCAATTGCTTAAACGGTGAGCTGTCGTCAAAAGCGTATTTCAGCGGATACAGAAAAGCCTTGAAGCCGGAAGGGTTCAACGCACAGGCCAGCAGGCAAATGATCCCCACCACCAGCGCCGCGCGGAACATGTCAAGATTGAAGTTGCGCCAGGGGAAAACCAGAATACCCAGGGCCATCAACCCGAAGAAAAAGCCACCGTGGAGGTTTACCCAGATAACGAACAGGGCCGCCAGTAACCAGGTCTTTGTCTGTCGCCCCAATAACAGAAATAGCAGCAGGCTGAAGTTTAGCAATGAATAAATATGAGGGCGCACATCCAGAAACGGCGCCGCAATAGCCATTGCAACGCCGGCGCAGAGCAAACCCGCAAAAGGGCTGCCACTCTCGCGACTCAGCACATACTGCAGGATGGCAAAGGTGCCGACAAGGACCAGCCATTTCCAATAGACCAGTGATTCCACCCCCCCAACAGACACCCAGGAATAAAAAATAATGTCCGACAGCCACTCGTGGTTGAGCCAGTCCTTGCCCAGGGCCGAGTAAGACCAGTCATCGACCATCCACAGTGTTTTGGTCTGCAGTAGCTCCCGCCCTGCGGCAACATGCCACCACATATCGGAGCCTGCCATTTCGGTATAGCCGAAAGACAGGAATAAAAGGGCTCCGGCGGCGAACAGCAGTAGCGCCGTGAGTTGCGTGTAGTTATCCCTTGTGGGCAATGTGGGCTCCCCTTCCTGAGTTGAGGTGGCGGATATTCAAACAGTATTAATCGGGCTCAGCCACCCGGCCAGGGCTGGAAGCAGGGTGATATCCCTTGACGAAATACAGCGTACGCGATTTGGATTCCTGATAGGTTCTGGCGAGGTACTCACCGATTATACCCAGGAATATCAACTGTACGCCGCCCAGAAACAACATGACGATAATCAGCGAGGGATAGCCGGGCACGGGGTTACCCCAGATCAGGGTTCGAATCAGTAAAAACAGACCGTAAATGATCGCCACACCCGAAGTCACGACACCAATGTAAGTGGCCACCTTGAGTGGCACATCGGAGAATGAGGTTATGCCTTCCAGGGCAAAATTCCACAGCCGCCAGTAGCTCCACTTGGTCTGCCCCGCTCCCCTGGGCTGTCGCACATAGGGAATGGATTTTTGCGGAAAGCCTATCCACGCGTACAAGCCTTTCATATAGCGATGCCGCTCGGGCAGCGAGACCAGCGCATCGACAGCCCGTCTGCTCAACAGCCTGAAATCGCCTACATCCTCGGGGATCTCCACGTCACTTAAATAATTAAGCGTCCGGTAAAACCATTTTGCCGTGAATATTTTCATCCTGGACTCACCCCTGCGGTCAACCCTCTTGCCGTACACCACGTCGTAGCCACTGCGCCACTCACGCAGGAAGGTATGCACCAGCTCCGGCGGATCCTGCAGGTCCGAATCAATAATGATGATCGCGTCTCCGCGGGCGTGATCCAGGCCTGCCGACAGGGCGATCTCCTTGCCAAAATTCCTGCTCAGCTCGATGATTGCAACCTTGTCATCATCATCCCGGATATCATTGAGGGTATCGATCGAATCATCCGTACTGCCATCATCGATGTAAATTATTTCATAGGCGCAATCAGTTGCATTCATCACCTCGCACATCTGGGCGTGAAACTCGCTCAGCACAGGGGCCTCGTTATAAACGGGTACCACGACAGAAAGAAAATCCGACAAAACAGCTTCCTCAACCAGAGAATATCAACGCCTGAATACCCAGACATTGGACATGACAAAGTTCCACGACACAACCACCACCAGGGCCAGCGCCTGGGTAAGCAGGTAATTCAGCGCCGCCCACTGCACTCCAGCGTACATCACAGCCCCATTGATAAGGAAGCCACAGCTGATCATTACCAGATAACGCCGCAGGGTCCTGCCATGGGTTGCCGGCTCATCAAAGGTCCAACTGTAGTGCATCAGGTAATTAAATATCACCGCCACCACAAAACCAAGGCTGCTGGCCACCGTGGCACTGAGCTGCAGGGCCTCTACCCCGGCATAGAGCAAACCATAATGCAAAACGGCGGTGAGCACGCCCACCACGCCGAATCGAAGGGTCCTGGTCAAAAATGACATTTGGCACTCAGCTCAGCCTCGCCCGGCGACAGCGGGGGAAGCTCGCAGTTTTCAATCAACAACACGAAATATCCTGATATCCCCAACAAAAAGCTGGAAGGTGCCGTATAGCCAGCGGTGTACCAGCAACTCCGGCATAAAGTTTTTCACATCTATCGATTCTTCCAACACCAGATTAGGGTGACGACCTGCCAGGGCCGTCCGATAAAACCGCACATACTCCGGTTTTGTCTTGATCAGGCGCGACAGATCGCTGACTGCAGGTCCATTTAGCTCATTGGCGAAGGCAGTGTCGTACCAGTTTTCACTCAAAATAAGGTAATGCGCCTGGCGCAGTGTCGCCGCATCGCCAAAGGCGTATTCAGGGCGAAAAACCTGGATATTGCCCGCCGGAGGATTAACATAAAAACTGGTAAATACCCGAGCACTCTGATTTTTCGCATACCACTGGCGCAACTCAATGCGCGGGTCGCCACGGTGATAATCCCACACCAAATCCATTGCCAACAGCGCAGGCCAAACAAAAAATAACAGCAAAAACCAGCGGCGCCCCGCCCAGGATGTCGAATACAGGCCACAGGCTGACACTATCGCGGCGACAGGAAGCAGCGCCAGGTAATGTCGGTAATAGGTTACCGGCGCCAGAAACGCCATGAACAGCGCAAAAACCAGGAGGGGAGTCAGGCAAAGCCAGGCTCTCACGTTACCCTCACCCCGGGCTATAAAGCGTATCCCGGCGGGAATAAACAGGCAGGCCGGCAAGCCAAGGCCGACCAGTAACATCGCCGGTACATTCACCAGGTTGCGCAGCCACTTGTTCCAACCTATGGCACCATAGCCCGTACCGAAGCCGCCTGACGTACCGCCGGTGGTGTAGCTGGCGATGATGCCTATCTGAGATACCCCGTACGCCAGTATCGGGACAAGCAACCAGGCAAGTATCATCGGCCGGCGTATCCGACGCCAGGGGATTACCAGATAATAAGCCGCAAGCAGCGGGTAAAGCTGCGCCTCCTGGAAAGCGCTGTTGGTCAACATGGCGAACAACACGACCGTAGCCAGGACAAGGGTGGCGATACGCCAGCAACCCATACCGTCCGTCACGTATTGCCACGCCCGTAAGGGGATGTAGGCCACATAGGCAAAAACGGCGAAAACCCAGTACTTCGTCCAGATAGCCGCTACCAGGAATAGCGGACTGCAGCGCAAACCCCACCGCGAGCCCCGACCAACGGCAAACACCATCAGGGCCAAAAACAGGTAGATAAAGAACACCGAGGGCGCATCAACCGTACCGCTATGGGATTCGCTGATATGAAAGCCGGAAAGCGCCAGCAGCGCACTCGCTGTCCAGGCGATACCCGGCTGCAATGGCACCAGGAGCAGCGCTATCACAGCCACCAGTACCACCGTCAGTGCACCGGTAACCGCCGAATAAGTTCGGGCAATCAGGATATGACTGGCATTGTGGCAGTATGCCTTAACCGCACGCGGGTTGCCGACGATGCCTGAATCAGGCCCCTGGCCCAGGACATCAGCGATGGCGATGGTCTGCCGACCTATAAACGTGGAATAGTCGAAGCCCCCCAGAGCCGCCCTGCAGGATCCGGCTTCATCAAAGTTGACCAGGGTAAAACTGCCCGGATAATCCCAGCCCCAACCCAGAGTCTGGGCGCTGTAAAGCCTGGGGAGCAGTGCCAGCAAAAACAGCGTCACCAGGCAAAGCAGGGTGACTGGGCGCCACAAAGTAAATGAATCGGTTGCCATTGAGGTTTCGAGTCAAGCTGCCATGTTCGCAGAGGATGGCATAATCGACCATTAATTTCACAATAAATCTAAAAGAAAGGCTATACAATTCCTCGGCGGCAGCAATGGCTACCTGAAACAGTCCGCCGTGATTGCCATGTTCGAGCAAGCGGGTTTCGCGCTGGTGGCCGAGAGCGAAATCAACGCCAACCCAAAGGACAACCCCGGTGCCGATGATTACGTGTGGCGCCTGCCACCATCACTCAGTACCAGCAAAAAGGATCCGGACCTGCGCGTTGCCATGCTGGCCATTGGAGAGTCTGATCGTATGACACGGCTATTTCGCAAGGCACCAAAATAACACCCCCCAAAGAAATAACTTTTGGTTATCGAGAGATATAAATAAATATCATGGCGGAATATCTTGTACATCTCCGAAAGTTGCATATACTCAAAGTGTGGCGATTGATGAGGTAAAAGTTCAACGCCAGTATTTGGGAAAGCTGACAAACATTTGTCAGAGATGTTTGTGGCCATGGGGACGTGATCCGGTAGCGGGCCGGATAAAAAATACCTGGGCAAATAACAAAAAATAGCTTTACCCAGAAACGCCGTTGCGCCTCCAATCGCAACGGCGTTTTTTTATGCCCAGAATGAGCTATGCTTCCTAGTCTACACAAGGAGCACGCATGGCCAGCATAAATCAACTGCTACAAGACATAGAGGACTCTCCAGAGGGTCCGCAAATCGCCGCTATCTTCGATTTCGACGGCACCATCATCGCCGGTTATTCCGCGGTAGCGTTTATCCGGGAGCAAGTCAGGCGTGGTGACTTAGCCCCGAGGGAGCTTGTTGAACTGGTGCGCGCGATGAGCAATTTCGGCCTGGGCAACCTCGGTTTTTCCGGCATGATGGCGGTCAATGCCCAGTTCATGCGGGGTATCGAAGAAGAAACCTATCACGATGTGGGCAAGCAGCTTTATACCAAACAGATAGCGCGCCTGATCTACCCTGAGTCCCGCGCCCTGGTAAACGCCCACCTGGCCAAAGGTCACACGGTGGCAATCATTTCCTCCGCCACCCCCTATCAGGTGGAACCGGCCGCTGCCGACCTGGGCATAGATCACGTGCTGTGCACGCACCTGGAAGTGGCGGACGGCAAGTTCACCGGCGGCGTGGTAAGCCCCACCTGCTTCGGGCAGGGCAAAGTGGATGCCGCCGAATCCCTGGCGGAGAAGTACGGCGCCGACTTGGACGACAGTTTCTTTTATTCCGACAGCACGGATGACCTGCAACTCCTGGAGCGTGTCGGCCACCCCAAAGCACTAAACCCCAGCTCCAAGCTGGCGCGGGTCGCGCACGACAAACAGTGGCCCGTCGCCAGGTTCGGCAGCCGAGGCCGCCCCTCCGTGACCCAGTTCATCCGCTCTGTGGCGGCCACCAGCAGCCTGGTGACCAGTTTCGTCGCGGGCCTGCCCATCCTGGCCCTCACCGGTTCCCGGCGCGACTCCCAGAACTTCTCCTTCTCGTTGTTCGCAGACACCGCCAGCGCGTTAATCGGCATGGACCTGGACGTGAAGGGCGAAGAGCACCTGTGGTCCCACCGACCGGCGGTGTTCGTGTTCAACCACCAGAGCAAGGCCGACATCATTATCGTCGCCAAACTGATACGACAGGATATCGCCGGCATTGGCAAACAGGAAATCAAAAAGGAGACTCCCGATTCTCGGCATGGTGCTGGAACTGGGCGGCGTGGTATTTATAGACCGGGGGGATGCCAAGAGCGCCATCCACGCCATGTCGCCACTGGTGGATGCGATGAAAAAGGAGGGAAAGTCGGTGGCAATGGCCCCGGAGGGCACCCGTACCGTCTCCCCCAAAATGGCGCCATTCAAGAAAGGCGCCTTCCACCTGGCGATGCAGGCCGGCGTGCCGATGGTGCCCGTCGTTATCCACAACGCGGGAGATGTGGCGCCCAAGGGTGATTTCGTATTCCGCTCCGCTACCGTGGAAGTGGAAGTGTTGCCCCCTGTCGACACCAGCGACTGGCGCGTGGAGACGGTTGCGGAGCATGTGCGGGAGGTACGCAATATGTTTGCCCGCACCCTGGGGCAGCCGGAGGAAAAAGAAACTACAGCCAAGCCTAAGGCCAAAACCAAAGCCAAAACCAAAGCCAAAGCCAAAGCCAGGACGAAAAGCAAACCCCGGACGGCTGTGAAGAAAAAAACGGTGGCCAAACGTAAAGCGGTGGCTGCGAAAAAGCCCGCGGCAAAGAAAACCGCGGCCAAACGCAAAGTGGCGGCGAAGACCAAAGCAGGCACTGCCAAAAAGGCGACTGTAAAGGCCAAAGCCAGAGCCAAGGCCAGACCCAAAACCAAAAGTAAGAAATAGAGGGTACGACAGGCGTGGATTTAGCCAGCAAATACCAGCACAGCAGCCCCTGGCCCGCCAGGGACAAACAGCAGGTCCTGTTCATACTGGATACCCGCAACAGCTTTGAGCAGGAACTGCTCAGGGAATGGATACACCAGCATACAAACAGTGGCAGCGAGGAATTCCAGGCCCGCCAGGTCTGCCTGAACCTGGGCGACGAGCGCAAGGGCATGGACAGCGGGCAGCTGGTCATGGCGCTGGCTCTGCCGGCTGACACTCTCGTCTCCCCGCTGCGCGTGGCCTGGCTACCCTCGCAGGAGGCCATCAACTCAGGGCCGCGCCTGCGCGACCTGGTATTCGGTGATCCCCGCCATCCCGGCGCCCGCCGCGGACGCAAAATTCTCAGTCAGGCGCCGGAGCGGATGCACCTGATTACCGGGGCACCGGACTCGGTGGCCAACCTGCGCGCACGCTTCGAACGTCGCCACAACGTGGAGGATGAGAAAGCCCAGCAGGCCTTTGCCAGCTTTGTCGCACGCCAGGCGGTGGTGGTGCTTGATCTGGCCGAACGTCGCCTGCAAGGCGGGCGTTATAAAGTGCCCCGGCATGTGGCCGCCAGCCTGAAAACCAATACCGCCTACAACGAGGCAGTGGATAAAATAGCCGAGGAAACGGGTACCCCAAAGGCCGAGTTGATGAAGGAAGCGGCCGAGTATATGGATGAAATGGTGTCCAGACCCAGTACCTTCTGGCTGGATTTCTACGCCAGGTTCAATAAGTTCTGCCTGGGCCTGGGTTACGAGGAGGAGATTGTCTACGACAAGGCCGCGGTGGAAAAAATGCGCCAGGTGGTACGCGAAAACCCCTCCATGCTGCTGTGGACTCACAAGACCTACCTGGATGGCATGGTCGTGCCCAAGGTGCTGTACGACAACGACTTCCCCATGCCCCATATGTTCGGCGGCGCCAATATGAATTTCCCGGGGCTGGGCTTTTTGTTGCACCGGGCCGGCGCCATTTTTATCAAGCGCAGCTTCCAGGACAATGAGTTGTACAAGACCACCCTGCGCCACTACATCGGTTACCTGATGGAGAAGCGCTTCCCCATGAACTGGGCCTTCGAGGGTACACGTTCGCGCACGGGCAAGCTGATGCCACCGCGCTACGGCCTGTTGAAATATGTGCTGGAGGCCTGCTACGCGACCGACGCCAGAAATATTCATATCATTCCAATCTCCATCAGCTACGACCTGATCCGCGATGTCGAGGAATATGCCACAGAACAAACCGGCCGCGGCAAGGGCGCCGAAACACTGCGCTGGTTTATCGGCTATATTCGCAGCCTGGCCCGGCCCATGGGCAAGGTCTATATGGATATCGGCGAGCCCGTGGTACTGGACAGGGCCCCGGATCCGGGTGACCGCATGGCCCTGTCCAAGATCGCCTTCGAAGTGGCGGTGGAAGCCAACCATGTCACCCCCATCACCTTCCCCTCGCTGGTCACCATGAGCCTGCTGGGATCATCACCCAGGGCGCTGACCGAAGACGAGGTGGTGGAGGATATGAACGCACTGCTGACCTGGGCGAAGGCGCGGGATCTGCGCATTTCCAGGGATCTGGAGGGAGCTTATGCGGATCAGATGCAGGGTGTGCTGGGCATCATGATTGACGAGGGCATCGTCACGCGATATGACGAGGGCCCCGAGATCGTGTACGGCATCGACCTGGACCAACACCCGGTGGCGAGCTACTACCGCAACACTGTCATCCACTTTTTCGTCAACAAGGCCATCATAGAACTGGCCCTGTTGAAAGCCAGTGAGAATGAGGGACCCGGGGCGCTGGACGTATTCTGGGCCGAGGTGGACCACCTGCGGGACCTGTTCAAGTTCGAGTTCTTCTACGCTCCCACCGAGGAATTTCACCAGCAGATCCGGGAGGAACTGGATCGCTACGACGACCACTGGGAAACCCTGGTGGCGCAAGGTGCCGCCGGCTTCGGCTCCCTGCTCAATTCCATGATCCCGCTGGTGTCCCACGTCACGCTGTTGACCTTTGCCGAGGCCTACTCGGTGGTTGCCGCACTGGTCTCGCGCCTGGGCCCAACGGAAACCATGGAGAAGGATGCCTGTGTCAACGACGCCTTGAAGCTGGGCCGGCAGGCCTACCTGCAGCGCAGGATCAGCAGCGAGTCCTCGATTGGTAAGCTACTATTCAAGAACGGCTTCAAGATGCTGCAGAGTCGCAACCTGACGGACGGCAGCGACCCGAATGTTGTCGAGAATCGCATGGAACTTGCGCGCGACTTGCGCGATATTTTGCGACGAATCGATTTAATCCGTGCGATCGGCGTAGCCAATCGCGGCGCCTTACAGGAGAAATAGCAATGGTAAATCTGAATGTAGCTGTCATGGGCGGGGGTTCCTGGGGAACGACCGTAGCCTCGCTGGTCTCGCGCAATGCCCCGGTCAAAATTTGGGCGCGCAACCCGGCCACGGTGGAAGAGATCAACACACAGCACACCAACGAGACCTATCTGCCGGGGGCGAAACTACCGGAAAAATTGGTGGCCACCAACGATATCACCGAGGCCGTGGGCGGCGCTGATGTCATTGTTATGGGTATCCCTTCGCAGAATTTCCGCACGGTGTTGCATGAGGTGAAGAAGCACATCCGCGCCTGGGTGCCGGTGATCAGTTTGACCAAAGGCCTCGAACTGGCCACTGGCCAGCGCATGACCGAAATCATCAAGGAGGTATTACCCGGCCACCCGGTGGGCGTGCTCACCGGCCCCAACCTGGCCCGGGAAATCATGGCCGGCCAGGCGGCCGCCGGGGTGATCGCCATGGAAGACGAAATTATCGTGCAGGAATTACAGAAGGTATTTAAAAGCGGCCTGTTCCGGGTGTACACCAATACCGACGTGATCGGCTGTGAACTGGGCGGGGTTCTGAAGAATATTATCGCCATCGCCGTGGGTATGGGCGACGGGCAGGGCGCCGGTGATAACACCCGCTCAGCCCTGATTACCCGCGGCCTGGCGGAAGTGACCCGCCTGGGCGTGGCCATGGGCGGGCGCCCGGAAACCTTCTCCGGACTGGCGGGCATAGGTGACATGATTGCCACCTGCACCAGCCCCCAGAGCCGCAACCGCCATGTCGGTGTGGAACTGGGCAAGGGCCGCGATATGCAGAACATCATTGACGAAATGGTCATGGTAGCCGAGGGCGCCAAGAGCGCTCCCGCGGTATTGGCCCTGGCCGAAAAGTATGGGGTAGAAATGCCAATAGCCCAGGACGTTTATCGGGTGCTGTCGGGTGATGCGTCGGCCAGTCGGGCATTCCGCGGCCTGTTGCGGGTGGAGGCCGGCGCCGAGTCAGAGCCGGGGTAAAAGGTAGAAAAAATAGCTCACTGGAGCTTTTTCTGTATTTAAGGCAGAATACAGCAGTGGTTGCGGGGGTAACCACTGTAATAACAACGATATAAGATCATACGGGACGGGCAAAATCATGGGCATTGTGAGAACGATTTCACTCGTTCTGGTGCTATTAACCGCCACTGCGGCGGCGAGTGCCGGCAACTCCAAATTCTCGGATCTCAAGGGCAACCCCAAGTTGCGTTCGGCCTCCGCCATTGTACTGGATGCTGACGGCAACATGATCTATGGCAAGGACGTGGACACGGTACGACCCATCGCTTCCATTACCAAACTGATGACCGCCATGGTGGTACTGGATGCCAACCTGGATCTCGACGAGAAGATCACCATCACCAAAGAGGATCGGGACCTCATCCGCCTGACCGGCTCGCGCCTGGAGTACGGCGCCACCCTGCCCCGCCGCGAACTGATACTGCTGGCCCTGATGTCTTCCGAGAACCGCGCCGCGACAGCCCTGGGCAGGAATTACCCCGGCGGCATGGACAATTTTATCGCCCATATGAACAGAAAAGCCAGGGGCCTGGGCATGAGCAACAGCCATTTTGCCGACCCCGCGGGGCTCAAGGCGGAGAACGTATCCACCGCCAGCGACCTGGCCAGGATGCTCAACGCCGCGGAAGCTTACCCCCTGATCACCCAGTCCACTACCACCACGCGCAAGGAAGTGCGGCCCTACACCAAACGCGGCCCGCTCACCTACGGCAATACCAACCGCCTGTTGAAAAACAAAAACTGGCACATAGAACTGAGTAAAACAGGCTACATCAACGAGGCCGGTCGCTGCCTGGTAATGCAGGCCAATATCGATGGTGAGGACATATCCATCGTACTGCTCAACTCCTTTGGCAAACTCACCCCCTTCGGCGATTCCAACCGCCTGCGCAAGTGGATGTTGACCAACAGCTAAGCCCCTCCCGGGACTACTTTTCGCCACAAACCACATCGCCCGGTGGGCTTTGGCATGTTTGAAGCCAAACTGACATCCATTAAACGGCCTGCCATTTTCCTGTATGCCATTGTGCTTGCCGGTCTTCTCGCGATGGCTGGTCTCGTGCCCGCCGGCAAAGCGATTGCGCAGTCTTCAGATGTCTGGCTACTTATCGATACCAGGGCTCTGACGCTGTCTGTAATGGAGGGTGAAAACACCCTGCTCACCTATGAGAATATCGCCATAGGCAGCAATGGCTCGACGCGGGAAAAGCGGGTGAAGGACGAAAAGACCCCGCTGGGTGAATTCAGCATCAACGGTATCAGGACCAGCAAGCGCTTCCGCCTGTTTTTGTCTTTCAATTACCCCAATATGGAACATGCCCGGCGCGCATTAAAGAATGGCTCTATAAGCTCCGGGGAGTACCACACCGTGAGCGAAGCATGGCGCAACGGGGTAACACCGCCTCAAAACACAAAGCTCGGTGGCCAACTGGGCATACACGGGATTGGCGCGGGAAGCCTGGAGATTCATAACAACTTTAACTGGACCAACGGCTGTATCGCCGTGACCAATGAACAGGTGGAAGAATTGGCCGAGTGGGTCAGGGTCGGAACGCGGGTGAGTATACGCTAGGGAAACCGGAAAAATATTCCCTTGCGATCGGTGTCCTTATCTCACAAAATGAGCGAGAGAAGGGGGTCGAAGGCGACACTCGGGTTTTCATTAAAGGAGAATGACGCTATGCGCAATATGCTCAAAACCACAACAACAGGACTGGTGATGGTAGCGATAACAGGCCTGGCCGGTTGTGCGACCACTTCAGACCTCGATGCCCTGCGGGCTGAAGTGCAGAAAACAAATGCAACCGCCAACCAGGCGGCGGCAGATGCGGCGAGTGCCAAAAAGGATGCCGCGGCCGCGAGAACTGCAGCCGAGGAAGCGCGCGATTCAGCTCAGGAAACCAATGAAAAACTGGATCGTATGTTCAAGAAATCAATGTACAAGTAACAACCCGCTCTAGTCGGAAATTACGGTCGGCATCCCGGTCTGCCGGGCGATCGCCTGTTCGATCGCCCGCTTATTCACTTTGCCCGGTCGCCTGAACAGCGCCTCATCTATGACCAGCATCACCGTCTCCACCAGCGCGTCCCGCCCGGCCTGATCCTCTTCCAGCGGCGGGTGAATCTCCAGATAGAGCTCACCGCCATACCAGCCGGCCTTGGCGGACTGGTTGATAATACGCACCGGTGTGCCGACTGCTACCTGCCCAAACAGCTTTTCTATATCCTCCGGCAACATGCGCACACAGCCATGCGAGACTCGCATACCAACACCAAAGACCTTATTCGTGCCGTGAATTAAATAGCCGGGGATACCCAGCCGCAGGGCGTAGCGCCCCAGCGGATTATCGGGGCCGGCGGGTACAACTCTGGGCAGCGGGTCGCCCTCCGCCGCATGCTCCTGACGGATAGATTCCGGCGGAATCCAGGCCGGGTCTTTCTGCTTGGCCACCAGTTTCGTCTCTCCCAGCGGGGTGGCCCAGTCCATACGCCCGATACTTACAGGATAGGTTTGCACCTCAGCGGGTTGGCCGGGCTCCAGTTCGGGGTAGTAGTACAGGCGCATCTCGGGCAGGTTCAATACCAGACCCTCCCGGGGGACCGACGGCAAAATACGACGTGACGGAATGATGATCTTCGCTCCGGCCCCGGGCAGCCAGCGATCGACATCCGGGTTGGCGCGCACGATTTCTTCCTGGCCTATATCAAAACGCCGCGCGACATCGAGCAGAGTGTCTTCTGGTAGTGCCCGCACCACCTGAATCGCGCCGACAAGATCAAATTCCGGCGGCGGCAATTCAAAAGTAGCGCTCGATACGCCGGCGGGCAGGAGCAACGCCAAAAGGGGAACAAGAATACGCATTGCTTAACAGTATTTCACTGTTCCAGGCAAATATCGAGGGGAAGGGCCTGTGCCAGATGCTACCTTCCACTACCGCTACGCGGTAGCGGTGTGAATACCACCGGAATACCCTGTGGCCATTTATTAATCCTTGTGTAACATAGGGTTACAGTAAGTCGGTGGAATGGCCAAGTGGTCATCCACTCGATAAACCCGCCATAAAAGATTCTTCAAAGGAATGATGTCCATGAAAACCCTGTTTAAACGCACCGCAATCGCCCTGGCCCTGATGGGCGCCAGCCAGGTATTCGCCGGTGGCCTGTGGGTCACCGAGTACGGGCAGCCCACCCAGGGCCGTGCCGGTGCAGGCGAGGAAGCGGGCAACGGCGACGCCACCGATGCGTTCTTTAACCCCGCATCCATGAGCAGACTGAAGCGGTCCGAAATCCTGGTTTCAGCCGGTGTAATCGCCGCTGGCGTCGAATTCGATGTGGAGCGAAGCGGCATCGCCAACGGCAACGGGGACGGCGGAGATGCCGCCGACCCGACACCGGGTGGCAGTGTCTTTTATGCTCAGCCGTTGAATGACAGGTGGGCTGCCGGCGTTGCCGTTGTGGCCCTGACTGGTGCTGTGCTCGATTACGATGACGACTGGGCAGGGCGTTACCAGGTACAGGACGTGTCCATTCTCGTCATCGGTGCGGTGCCCTCAGTCAGCTATCGCGTGACCGACAAGCTATCGGTCGGGGCGTCCGTACCGGTCATGTACTCTAATCTGGATATGGATATAGCGGTACCCAACCCGGAAAGTCCGGTGCAGGGCCCCGACGGCAAGGTTAACCTGGATGGCGACGACATTCAGGTTGCTGGATCATTGAGCTTTCTCTATGAGTTCAACGATCGCACCCGGCTGGGTGGTCGCGCGACCTCGAAATTCGATTTTGAGTACAGTGGCGATATCTCCGCCGAACTGCTGGGCCAGGTCGGTGTGGAAACCAACCTGACCATGGCCGCCATTGCCCGCGTGGGACTGAGCCACGATCTCAATCAACAATGGAGCCTTCACGCCACCTGGGGCTGGGACAACTGGAGTGAGTTACAGGGCGTCTTCCTCTCCACCAATACGGGCGGCGCCGAGCTGCCCCGTAACTGGGAAGATACCTACCATTACGCCGTGGGCGCTGATTACCGCCTGGACCGCCACTGGACGCTCCGGGCCGGAATAGCCTACGACACCGATCCGGTGGACGCCAAGGATCGTACCGCCGACATGCCAATCGACGAACAGTACCGCTATGCCGCGGGCTTTGACTACCTGCGAGATACCGGCATGCGTATCAGCGGCAGCCTGGTCTATGCGGACTATGGCGAGGCAGAGATCGATAGCGATCGCGCGCCGCCACTCTTCGGCCTGCAGGGTGACTATAAGACCAACGAAATCTGGTTCGCCAGTGTCTCCTTTAACTGGCCGCTGGGCGGCGTGACGCGTTAATTTGAATTACGGATGAGGCCCCTCTCGGGCACAGTTTTCTGCCGCAACTACTGGCAGGTAGACTGGCCATCAGTCCCGCAAGATAACAGGGATGTGTTCAAATCCATGGAGCGACTGCTGCAGGAACCCATGCGGCAGACCACTCTGGATCGTCGTAGCGGCGTGGCCATTCTGTCCCTGAAACGCAACTACTACGTCAAGACTTTTACCGGCAGAGGCAGCAGGATCAAAGACTGGCTGCATATCAGCCGCTACCGGCGAGAAGTGCGCAATCTCGAGTTCTTTGCTGCAATTGGCCTGCGCACCCCGGAGGTCGTAGCCAGAGGTCACGAGTACCGGGCCGGCCTGCTGCGGCGGGCGATGCTCGTTACCGCCGAGGTCACCAATGCGATCGACCTCGAGGAACTAATCCGCAGAGGCGACCTGTATGAGCACGGCGTGGCCGGTGCGCGGCTCATCCTGGCACAGGTCGCCATGGCTGCGCGCGAGTTACACGCCAGGGGTTTTTATCACAAGGACCTGAAGACCAGGAATATACTGGTGAAAGGGACTGGCAGCGGTCCGGAGCTGTTCTTTTTCGATTGCCCCAGCGGACATCACCCGCCGAGCTTCATGTTGCGCCGCGGTATTGTGCGCGACCTGGCACATCTCGAAGAGGGACTGCGTGGACATGTCAGGAAGGTAGACCTGCTTTATCTCTACAAACAATACCGGGGCTGCGATAAATTATCAGCCGAAGACAAAGCGCTGGCCCGGGACGCGCTGTCCTATTATGCCCGGCGCCGCATGACCAGGAAACGGCGGCTGCGAGCCGAGCGCAAAAAAGCGAGGTCACAGCACCGGGCGAGCTGAGACAAGAGCGACATCAACGCTCCGGCGGCGTCAGGTATTTGACGATATTCAGCAGGTTGTCCTGACTTTCCTTGAGTTCCAGTCTGGCGATAGTCTGCAGGTGCACCTCGTCCGGGCCGTCGGCGAAGCGCAGTACGCGCCCCCCGGTATAAAAATCCGCCAGTGGTGTATCGGGGCTGACACCCATGGCGCCGAATACCTGCATGGCGCGATCGGCGATGGTTGTCAGCAGAGTCGGCGCCACGACCTTGATCATGGATATTTCCTTGCGCGCGCCCTTGGCACCCACCTGGTCAATCAGCGACGCAGCCTTCAAAACCAGCAGGCGCGCCTGCTCGATCTCGATGCGTGAACGGGCGATCCACTCGGAGATACTGCCGTGCTGGTACAAATACTTGCCGAAAGTCTTGCGCTCCTGTGAGCGGGCCACCATCAGCTCCAGGCACACTTCAGACATGCCGATGGCGCGCATGCAATGGTGAATTCGGCCGGGACCCAAACGAGCCTGGGCGATCATAAAGCCGTCACCCTCGTTGGCGATCAGGTTACTGGCGGGCACCCGCACATCGCGGAACAATACTTCCGAGTGCCCCTCTGGTGAGTGATGATTGATAGTGGTGATATTGCGCACCAGCTCCACCCCCGGGGTGTCCATGGGTACCAGAACCATGGACTGCTGCCGGTGCGTATCCGCATCGAAGTCCGTCTTGCCCATGACAATAAATATCCGGCAGTTGGGGTGGTGGGCATTGGTGATAAACCACTTGCGACCGTTGATGACGTAGTCATCCCCATCGCGCGTAATGGCCGTCTGGATATTGGTCGCATCCGATGACGCCACATCCGGTTCCGTCATGGCGAAGGCGGAGCGGATCTCGCCATTGAGCAGGGGCGTCAGCCACTGCTCCTTCTGCGCCTCGGAGCCGAACATATGCAACACTTCCATATTACCGGTATCCGGCGCGTTGCAATTGAACACCTCGGAAGACCAGGGAATCCTGCCCATAATCTCCGCCAGTGGCGCGTATTCCAGGTTGGTGAGCTGGGTGCCCGGCTCCCCATCGCGCAAATGGGGCAAGAACAGGTTCCACAGGCCCTCGGCTTTGGCCAGGCTCTTCAGGTCTTCCATAAAGGAGACGGGAAAGGTGCCGCCGTGTATCTCCTCACTCCACTGGCCGATGCGCGGCACAATGTGGTCTTCCATGAAGTTGCGCAGCTGGGCACGCAGTTGTTCGGTTTTTTCACTGTAGGAAAAGTCCATGATTCTCTCCGTTGGTAACGTATTGCGGGGTCAAAGTTAATTTGCCAGATAATTCTACGCCGACCCCAGCCATCCGCTCTGATCTACATCAAGGCCTGGTTCAACGGCATATCTCTGGCGATTGAGGTCTGCCGTCAAACTCCTCGGCTCAATACGTGGTTGGCACTCTCGCCGCCAGAGCTTTGGCCTCTGCTGGTAAATCCACAATCCCTTCATAAGGCACCCCATGGGTCTGCGGGCGATTGGGGTATTGCTGGATCATATTCAAGTGGCGCTCGCGCATATGATCGAAGGCGGCCCAGGCCCACAAATATGGCGCCATCTTGAGGTGTTGTTCACGCGGGTCTTTGTACAGGTCGGTGAAGCTATCGCCCATCAAACCGGGCTTGTCGCCAATCCAGGTGCGCTTGAACTGCTGCTTGATGGAGGCCGCCAGGATATCGCCGGTATAAATGTGCAGGTAGTCACGCCTTGAATGTCCGTCACCATTGAGCAACAGGGCGGTCTGGTCCACACCGTCGATCACCCGATCCGTGGGAATTTTGTCCAGGCCACCGGCCAGGCTGATAAAGGTTGTGAACAGATCGTGCACGCTGATCATGTCGCCCACCACCTGGTCTTCCTCGATCACACCGGGCCACCAGGCGAATGCGGGTACGCGAATACCCCCTTCCAGATAATCGCCCTTGCCGCCGCGAAAAACGGACTCGTGTGGCCCCAGAGGCGCAAGTTCATGCATGGGGCCATTGTCCGCCATGGCGATAACCAGGGTGTTCTCGGCCAGTCCCAGTTCCTGCAGCTTGTCCATGATCTGGCCGATATCACGATCCAGCTCCACCACACTCTGGGCAAACGGGGTACTGGCACTGGTGGTCAACTCCTCCGGCTTGCGCACCAGGTCGTAAACATGGGGCCAGTAAGCCAGATAGAAAGGCTCGTCATCGTCCGCGGCCTCTACCAGATAGTCAATGACGATCTGCTGATGAGTGCGCAGTAGTTTTTTGTAATCACCTAGAGTAGTGCCTGTGAACACCCGCGGCTTTTCGCCTTTGCGCCCCTCCAGCTGGTTCACGTAACCCAGCGGACGGAAGTTTTCATCGAGCGTGTATTTCCTGTCCCACTGTGATTTGAACAAACCCTGAACCGCACCGCTTGGCCCCAGGAATTCATGCCACATCATAAGGGGGAACTGGTTGTACATGGAAAAATTGGCGTAATCAAAGCCCTGGTTAGTCATGTAGGCCTGTTCGATATCACCCTGGTGGGCCTTGCCGACAAAGGCCGTTTTGTAACCCACTTTGGTCAGGATTTCTGCGATGGTCACCTCGTCCTTGTGCAGGCCCATGCCATCGGGTGGAAAACCCACCTTATGCATACCGGCCCGGGCGGCAATGCGCCCGGTCAGGGCGGCAGTGCGGGTCGGGGTACAGGAGGGCTCGGTATACATGCGGGTAAAGCTGATGCCTTCATCTGCCATCTGGTTAATGCGGGGGGTGTCGTAGCCCAGCACTTTATTCATCTGACGTATTCCCACCTCCCCCAGGCTGTGGTCATCCCACATGATGTGGACGATATTGGGGGGCTGGCCATGTTTTTTCCGCATCTCGGCCAGTTTGGCGCGCAGCATCTTGTCTTCCGCCGCCCATTCTTCACCGTGCTGGGCACGCAGTTGTACAAACTCCGCATCGAACACGATCTTGTTCCCGGGGCCGGCCGCTTGTACCGCGCCCGCGGCAAAAATGGTCAGTAGTAATGTACTGAATATTTTTGATTGCAACATAATTCTCTCCAGGTGTGCCTTCATGACTTGAACGCATCGCCGATAGCCGCGGTGTCGTTGTGCTCCCGCAGGTAGCAGATCTTTCCTTCATCGTTGAACTTCACCACCCACACGAAGTGCAGGTCGAATACCTTACCGGTGGGGACGGCCTTGCCATCTTTCTCGAACCCGACCATCACCAGGGTGTTGCCGGACTCGATATAGTCGAAGGTATCCCAAAGGTAGTCGCCGATTTCGAAGGCCTCCGCCATCTGCGTGAAGTAGCCGATGACTTCCGCCTTACCCGTATACGTGCCGCCAAAAGGCACATGCTCCGGTAACAGGTTGATCCAGACCACGTCATCCGACAGCAGGTCCAGTGACCCCTCAAAATCGGATTTCATCATCGCCGCATAGTGGTGCAATTTTTCTACCAGGCTCATTTCATTTTCCTCATCAGTTTCATTTCGTTGTGTTGGTAATTACAGGCGGGTAGCGGTAAGACCGCCGTCCACGGTTATGCACTCCCCGTTGATGTAGCTGCCCGCACCGGACACCAGCATCAATACCACGCCGGCCATCTCCGTGGGGGAGGCATGACGCTTTAGGGGTATGGCCCGCACGGCCTCATCGTAAAAGTCCGGGTTGTCGAACAGGGCGCCGGCGAATTTGGTCTGGGTGAGCCCGGGCAGCAGGGCATTAACCCGGATATTGTGCTCACCACACTCACCGGCGAAAGCGCGCGTCATGTTGATAACCGCCGCCTTGCTTACCGCGTAAATGCCCTGCCCCGGACTGGGCTGGATACCAGCCACCGACGCCGTATTAACGATAGCGCCACCACCGTTATCACGCATCAACTTGCCCGCCTCGATGGACATAAAGAAATAGCCACGCACATTCACATCGACTGTCTTTTGAAACGAGCCGATGTCAGTATCGAGGATATGACCATAGTACGGGTTGGTCGCCGCATTGTTTACCAACACATCCAGTTTGCCGTGGCTCTCGCGGATGTGTGCAAACATCGCGCCGATATCATCCATGCTGCCCACATGGCAGGGGAAAGCCGACGCGTTGCCACCGGCCTCGACAATACTATCAGCCACCGCCTGGCAGCCATCCAGCTTGCGACTGGATACGATCACATGGGCGCCGTAACGCGCCAGTACCCGGGCAATTTCTTCACCGATGCCGCGACTGGCGCCGGTTACCAGCGCCACTTTACCGGACAGATCAAATAAGTTGTCGTTCATAACGCTTTTCCTTCCTCAAGTAGTTTGATGGCCATTTCGGCCAGTTCCGGCGCCACATTGCCCCGGGAGATCGCCTTGCTATCGGAGGCGTTACCGGCCTGGGCGCGTTTGAATACGCCCTGGCAGATAGATGCAAGCCGAAAGTAGCTGAAGGCCAGGTAGAACTGCCAGTTATCGATGGCGTCGATACCACGCAATTGACAATAAAGTGCTACAAGCTCCTCCTCACTCGGCAGCCCCAGTTGCCCCCGATCCACACCGTGTAGCCCCTTCAGGGGGCCCACTTCAGGCAGGCGCATACACACACAAAGATAGGCCAGATCGGCCAGGGGGTGGCCCAGGGTCGACAACTCCCAATCCAGTACCCCCAGTACGCGGGGCTCGCTGGGGTGATAAATCATATTGTCCAGGCGATAGTCACCGTGAATAAGGCTGATGTCGTCGCCGCTTGCCGGAATATTCGCCGGCAGCCACTGCATCAGTGTCTCCATCGCCGGGATCTGCCCGATTGCCGCCGCCTGGTATTGCTTCGTCCAGCGCCTGATCTGCCGCTCGTAATAGTTTGCGGCCGGGCCGTAATCAGACAAACCGACGGACGCAACATCCACATTGTGCAGTGCCGCCAGCACCCGTACCTGCGCTTCCAGGATCGGGCGACGCTGCTCACGTTCCACCTCCGGCAATGCCGGATCCCAGAATATCCGGCCGTCCTCAAAACTCATCACATAGAACATGGAGCCGATGACGCTGTCGTCTTCACACAGGTGTAAAGCCTGCGGGACCGGGACATCGGTATCTGCGAGCGCCACAAGCACCCGGTATTCACGATCGACCGCATGGGCCGAAGCCAGCAACTCACCCGGTGGCTTGCGCCGCAGTACATAGCGGCCGCTTTGCCCGGTGAGCAGAAATGTCGGGTTCGATTGCCCCTGGTCGAATTTCTCAAGAGTTATCGGGCCACGAAAACCGGCTATGTGCCGCTCCAGATAGGCAGCCAGTTCAGAGGTATTAAATGTCGGGTTAGTTGCAGTCATAGTCAGGCCACCATAAAGCTCTTCACCAACCTGGACACTTCCGGCACACGGGTCAGTATTAACATATGCCCGCAGTCGACAAATTCCAGCTGTGAGTCGGGAATCAGGCAGGCCATTATGTGCGCATTCAGGTTCGGCACCATCGGGTCATCCTCCCCCTGGATAATGAGTGTAGGCTGCTTGAGCCGCCACAGCCAGGCGAGGCTGGTCCAGCCCCACATGGTCAAGGCCTGGTAGAGATAGCCACGCCGACCGGGTGGCAGCAACCTCTCTATGTGTGCATCCAGTGATGAGTCATCCGTGCGAATGGTGCCACCGTATATATGGCTGGCGATACTGCGCATATAATTGCGATCGGTGAAACGCTTCACGTGAGCCATACGCCAGTAAACTCCGGGCTTGCCGGGCACCATCAGGTTTCCCGGTGGCGATACGGTAAGAATCAGCTTCTGTACGAGGTCGGGATTTTGCCTGGTGAACTGCTGTGCCAGCGGACCGCCCCAGGAGATGCCCATGGCGGTCACACTTTTATAGCCCAGATGATCCAGCAGAGCAGCCGCCAGCTCGGCGTGCCGGCGATAACGCCAGGGTAATGCCGGTGTATCAGAAAGCCCGGTTCCGGGTACATCATAGGTAATAACTTCTACATCACCCAATGCCTCAATAAGGGGCTGCAGCACTTCTATACTCTGGCCCACACCATTGAATATGACCAGGGGCGTGCCACCCGCTTTACCGCGCCGCACGCCATAGCGTATTTTCATACCGCGAAAGGTGTACCATCCAATATCAATCCAATTTCCGTTTTGCTTACTCACAGAACCTCCTGGCCCTTACTCAGATTGTTGATAGACATAGTCGCCCGGCGCGGCCACGCCCGCCGGATATGCCTTGTTGCCCAGACGCAGCGGCGCCTTCTTTTTGGCGAGGGAACGCGACTGTACCCAGTCCCGCCAGTACAACCACCAGGACCCCTGTTGCAGCTCCGCCTGCTCCAGCCAGGTATCCGCCTCACCGGGCAGTGCTTTGTTGATAAAGAAGCTTGCGTTTTTCTTCTTTGGAGAATTGAGCATGGTTTGCATGTGCCCGCTATTGGACAGCAAAAATTCCTTGTCGCCACCGAAGGCCCCGGCGCTGCGATAGCAGGCTTTCCAGGGTGTAATATGATCCGACAGGCCGCCGAGGAAAAACTTGTCGCAGTCCAGCGCCTGTAAATCCAGCGCCGTACCGTCAATGCTCATCTCCCCCGGCTTGGACAAGCACGCCATCGAAAACATATCGATCACATCCGCGTGCAGTTGAGAGGGCAAATTGGTCCAGTCATTATTCCAGTACAGTAAATCAAATTCCGGCGGTTCATTGCCCAGCAGGTAATTGTTGACGACATTACTCCAGATCAAATCCCGGGGCCTGAGCCACAACATGGACAGGGCCAGCTCGTGACCACGCAATACGCCCGCCTTCTTCGAACGTTTCTTTACCCGCTCAAACACTTCCTGATTGGCAAATGCGCTCATCTCCATATCGTGTTGCTGCATCTCCAGCATGCAGACACCGATGGTCATGGAGTGAATCGAGTTATCTCCCCGGGCTTTCAGGCAGGCGGCCATGGCTGAGGTCATCATGGCGCCAGAGCAGAGGGAGAACAGGTTCAGGTCTTTGCAGCGGGTAATGGATTTCACCGCGGTAATCGCCTCCATTACCGCCAGGGCGTATCTCTCGATACCCCAATCGGCATGCTCCATCCCCGGGTTGGCCCAGCTGACCGCGAACACCTGCAATCCGTTGTCGACACAGAACTTGATAAAACTTTTCTCCGGCGTCAGATCAAGCGCATAAAACTTGTTGATCATCGCCGACACCATTAACAGGGGGCGCCTGTGCACCTGCCCGGTAGTGGGCGCATATTGGATCAACTCCAACACATCATTCTTGAAGACAACGGCTCCCGGTGAGGTGGCGATATTTTCACCCAGGACAAAACTATCGCCTTTTACCTGGGAGGGAATACCATGATTGTCGCGTACATCAGCGAGCAGGTTTTTCATACCCTGCAACAAACTCCCGCCGCGGGTTTCGCGCGCCTTACGCAGGGCCTGGGGGTTGCCCAACAGGGTATTGGTCGGTGAGATAGAATCGCCGATTATGCGCAGCAGAAAATCCGCGCGCAGCCTGTCGACAGTACCCAGGTCCAGGTCGTCAACCCACTCCTGCAGTGACTCGTTCAACGCCAGGTAAGACTGCATCAAGCGCAGATAGCTGCCGTTGTCCCGCCAGGCATCGTCCCTGAAGCGCGAGTCCGATTTTTCCGGCGCCAGGTCCGCTCTGCGCGCCAGGATATCAACCAGTTTGCGGGTGTGGTTTGCCGCGTGCTTGGCGAGGATCAGGGGCTGACGCGCGCCCTGCAGAGCGGTTTTTGAAAAAATATCTTTCAGGTCATCAAGGTGCAGACCGGTCAGGGGGTTGAGCGCAACGGTTGGCTCGGGGCGCTCTTCCAATACCTTTTGAATCAAGGCTTGCTGGTTCTTCATATCGGACTCCCCGACAGCCCATAGTCACGAAACGGGCGCGGAGCGATAAGCGGAAAATCCTGCATCAAACCCAACATATTGCTCTTTCCTTTAATTAAGCTACGCTTTGCTAGCCAAAACGAGCTGCAAAACACAACCGGGAGCTGCTCGACAGCATCAAACGTTATAACATTCTGGTAAATTTAATAGTATTACCCGGCATTGTCAACAGTAATACGGGGTTTATTGGCATAAAATCGGCCTTGATGCTATTTTTGTTATAATATTCGCTTTGCTTTCTTATACTTCTATTATAAGATGTGCAACCACTGACCCCCTGAGAGGATCTGCCCATGACCGCAAGCACAAACCTGGCGACGCAATCCATAAGCCAACTCGCCCGCGCCATAAAGGCCGGGGATCTGTCTCCGGTGACACTGACAGAGAGCATGCTGGCGCGCATCGCCGCCCTGAACCCCACACTGAAGGCCTTCAATACAGTAACGGCAGAGCAGGCGCTAACGCGGGCGCGAGCGGCGGAGCAGGAGATCAACAGCGGCAACTACCGGGGCCCCCTGCACGGCATCCCCGTCGGCCTGAAAGACCTGCTGCAGACAAAAGGCACTCGCACTACCGTGTCTTCGAAGATACTCCAGGACTGGATACCCGACAGCAACGCCACAGTAGTGGACAAGCTGGAGGCCGCGGGCGCCATCTCTCTGGGCAAACTGAATATGACGGAATTCGCCCTGTCCGGTTATCACCCGGACCTTGACGCGCCGGTCAACCCCTGGAACCCCGATCACTGGCCCGGGGTTTCCTCCAGCGGCTCCGGCGTCGCCACCGCCGCCCGCCTGTGTTGCGCCGCCATTGGCACCGACACCGGCGGCTCCATCCGCCTGCCCGCTGCCGCCAATGGCGTGGTGGGCATCAAGCCGACTTACGGCCGGGTCAGTCGTCACAATGCCTTTCCCCTGTCCGAATCACTGGATCATATCGGCCCATTGGCCGGTTCGGTGGAAGATGCCGCACTGGTACTGAATGCCATCGCCGGCTACGACATAGAAGACCCCACATCACTGAATATCGCCCCAGAGGACTTCACCGCCGGCATTGGCCGGGAGATCAGGGGGCTGCGCATCGGCATTGACGCCAATTACAATGCGCAGGTGGACCCCGAGGTTGGCAACGCACTGCAAGCAGTAGCAACATTGCTGGCCGGATTGGGCGCGGAGATCATCGAGGTGGATGTTACCGGTATAGAGGAGGGAGCCGACTACTGGTATACCCTCACTGGTGTTGAAGCCGCCCACCACCACAGTGCATTTTACCCGCAGCGGGCCGACGAGTACGGCCCGGTATTCCGCGGCCTGCTGGAACACGGCAGCTCGCGCAGCGGGGAGGAAGTGTCCCGTGCCTACACAGCGCGCCGCCGGGTGCGGCAGATCATGAACCGCACCTTCGCCCAGGTGGACATGCTGCTGTGCCCCTCCCTGGCGGGACCGGCTCCCGCACTGGAAGATTTCCCGCCGCAACTGGTCATGCCCGCCGAAGCGGTGGGCCCGGTTGTGTTGTACCAGGCCCCCTTCAATTTCTCCGGCAGCCCGACCATTTCCGTGCCCATGGGCTTCTCCACCTCCGGCCTGCCGCTGAGTTTGCAGCTGGTAGGCAGGCACTGCGAGGAAGCCCTGCTGGTGCAGGTCGCCTCCGCCTATGAACAAGCCACCGAGTGGCACACACAAATCGCCCCCGGGGCGGAGCTTTAACCCAGAACAGAACTTAAAATAGAGGAAATAGCAATGACCACAGATCTGGAAAAAACCGTACAGCGTCTCGCGGATATCGAAGACATCAAGCAACTGAAGGCGCGCTACGCGTTGGCCTGTGATGACGACTACAACCAGGACGACCTCGTGCCCCTGTTCGCCGAAGACGCTATCTGGGACGGCGGCATCCTGGGCTATGCCGAGGGCCACGAGGGCATTCGCGAGTTTTTCACCGCCGCCAACAGCCTGGTGCCTTTCGCGGTACACCAGGTGTCCAACCCGCTGATAGAGATTGACGGCGATACCGCCACCGGCCAATGGTTTCTGTGGCAGCCCATGGTATTCCAGGGCCAGGCCCTGTGGCTGTCGGCGGTTTATGAGGACAAATACGTGCGCCAGGACGGGCAGTGGCTGTACCAGCACCTGAAACTCAACATCCGCATGCTGACCCCTTTCGAGGAGGGGCCGGCCAAGACCCTGATCATGGATGTAGGCGCCTAGCAGACCTGTAAGGCCGAATTCATTCGGCCACTTACACGTCTGTCAGTGCCTTACTGGGGGAATTCCGGGGTCACTACATAATGTCTAGCGTCGTGATTCTGGGCTCGCTGAAAGTGTGCGAACTTCTGACTCACGGCATTAGCACTCCGATGGAAAATCGGTTTACTCAGCAAACTTCAAGCTATTCGCAGCAAAAAGCTCGTCTATCGTTAACTCACGACTGGATAATCCCTGCTCATAGGAATAGCGAAACAAGGTCTCCAGCGCTTTACGATTAGCCTCCAGGCCGTAGGAATAAAAGTTATCGCCCATTATTGCGCGGGTCCGCTCCAGTTCCTGGGCATACCAGGGCAGCATATCCATAAACCAGTTCACCTTTGCCATCTTTTGGTAGCTTATCTGCTTGGCCTGCGAATACGCGTTGAAAACAGCCTCAGCCAACCAGGGATTCTCTTGCAAAACGGCTTTTTTGACAGCTACCGCATGCATTATGGGGAAGATGCCGGTTTTGGTGTAATAGGCCGCTTCTTCTGCGGCAGAGTCAGGGAAAAGCCGTGATACTTTGGGATGCCCCTCGGTATAAGCCTTGGGCTCAGCGGCGTGAAACACCGCATCGACTTCGCCAGATACCAGTAATTCCGATTCATCTTTACCGGGTGTCCCCCACTTCATGGCCACGCCATCGGGCACCATACCTTCCTGTGCTGAAACTTTTCCCGCAAGGTCGGCTGACGAATCTTTCACTGCAGTTACCCACTGGACATCCTGCGGACTGATGCCGTACTCATCCTGGAAAATGCCGCGTATCCAGGTCAGTGAAGTCGATGAATAGCCCGGCGAGGCGATGCTCTTGCCGCGCAAATCCTCGGGCTTATTGATGCCACGATCATTGCGGATAAAAACGCTTTTGTGCCGAAATAACCGCAGCGGAAAGATGGGTAGCAGAGTGTATTCCCTGAAATTGTCGTTGGCATAAGCCAGCATAAACGGGTGCAAACCAATTTCCGTCACATCATGGGTTTGCGGGCCGCTGAATATGTCGGTATTCATATCCCCAATTTTGCCCACCGTAAATCGCGTGTCGCAACCCGCGATCTTGACCTTGCCGTCGGCCAGCGCAGCCAGCCGATCAAAATGGTAACCGGTCACTTTAAGGGGCAAGTTATTCCCTGGCTTCGCGGGTGTAGTGGTGTCCGCCGCCAGCACATTGCTGCCCAGGGCCAGCCCCCCCCCGCCAAGCCTGCGGCAAGCCCGGTAGATTTAATGAAGTCGCGGCGCGAAAAATCCTGGGTAGTCGCTTCTTTCTTTGTGCTCTTGGTCATTCCTGTTCCTCCCGAAAAAGGGGTCAGACCCGAACGGCACTGACTTAAGGGATAAGCATATGAAATAAATGGAAAAAGAGACTGGCCCAGGGGTAGGCTTCAAATCGCCAAACCATCCACCACCAGGAATCCAATCTCCCATGCATGCTACGTCTTCTCTGCTTCGCCATCAACAAAATCCACGATACTTAACCGCATGAAGGTGTTCTCGAATAGTTATGTGCTGCGCCCCCGGTATATTCAGACGATTTTCAGCGAGAAATGCCTATAAAACAAGTCTAAAACTGTTGCACGGCTCAGCCCGCAGGCGCAAAATAAACTACTGGACATAATCACAGTAGTGCAGGTGCCGCCATGGCTAATTCCGCTGCTTCCCCCTCCCCGGATCGAGCCCGTATAAATGAAATGCTCGGCGATAAAATCACCCTCCTGGCGGGCCAGCTCGACGCCGGCGGTTATCGCATGATCAAGTTGATCGCTGAGTTCGATGAGCGCCAGGCTGTCACCTGAGGCGGGTTCCTTGCTGGTAAAGGTAGTCGAAGCACTGGTTGCACCCATCCAGGAGAAAAAACGGGCACAGCTGCTGGAACAGAGACTGCAAGAGGAAGAAGAAAATGTTTCCGCGGGAACGTTTTCACAGCCCATAGAGCAAGATGACCCGAATCACTTCTACCAACTGATTCAACACACCCGCGCCGATGCCCTGGTGACACTGGCGGAGCATTTCCTCGCGACCTGCGGCGAGAAAAGCGAATTCAGGGGCCTGAAAGGTGAGCCGTCATGGACCAGAGGGCAAAAGTGCCAACCCAATGTTCCTCCGGTTATACCGGCAGAGAGCTGGTTATATACAGGCGCAACTACATGCCTTTAAGGATGGCATTCGTACCAACGGCAATGCCGGCACTGATTACGAAAAAATGCCCAACTAATGTGGCAGGCGGATGTCCAGGCGGGTATGAGCATGCCCAAGGGGCATGACTACTGCACGGCATTAGCATTGGGAGATCATGATGACTGGCGCTTGCCAACCATTAAGAGCTGCAAACGACAGCCAGCTACCGCAATACTCACCCGGCGGTTGATACCCGTTATTTTCGAGGAACGCCACCAGGCCCGTCAGGTTTCTGGGCGGGTCCGCGAATTCCGGATAGTGTGGATTCCGGGTGGCACGTAGGTTATCCCGATGGCCATGTGATGGCTTACAGCGCTCATGCGAATAAGTTTATTCGTTGTGTTCGTGCTGATAACAACGCCATGTACCTCTACAGTGACTTTATCGATAATGGCGATGGGACGGTGACGGATAAAGTCACAGACCTGGATTGGCAAAAAGCACCTGATGCGACACAACGGGGCTGGAGCGCCGCCATCAAGCACTGCGAAAGCCTAACCCTGGCAGGAACAAGCGATTGGCGACTACCGAATATGACAGAGCTGGTTAGCCTGGTGGATTACACTGCCTTTGACCCCTCTATCGACAGTAAGCTATTCCCCGATACCCAGGTGGATTTGTATTATTGGACCAGTACCAGTGATGTTTCTCCAGGTGCAATAAACATGATCCCTACACTTCTTCAAAACGGACTACGCAATGAGGAAATGGAGCAAGACACAAAAATTGAAAACCATGTGGCGTGGGGAATTAGCTTTTAGGAAGGCGGAGCTTGGCGCTATCCTAAACAGAATAGATACTACGCTCGCTGTGTTCGCTAATTAACCACGGATAATTTTAAGGTGCCACTATGAAGTATATTTATTCTAGAAGAGCCGTGTTGTTCCTTACGATAGTGATTGGCTTGGGCGTGGCGTACAGGGACATCAGAATTCCTGCGACGCCCACACTCGTCACTCAAACGTTTCGCATATCCGGTGTAGATGAAAACGGCTCCAAATTCGACTTGAATGCCGTCGACTTATATACTGTATCCGCGGGAAAAATCAGTTCCAAAAGCAGCTACTGGAAGCGTATCCAGTAGCAACCCTCAGCCGTTGAAGCCGCACCCGGTGGCAAGGCGTAACAAGGAGAGTAGAGATTCATGCTGTTGCTTCACACTCTGGCCAGGATAACAATCCATGCCATAACAACCTGCTTCCTCGCACTGATCATACTTGCATCGGCGGCATCGTTAGCGGAAGAAACCCAACCAGCAGATATTGCCAAGTCGTTCATCAACTCACTGACCAAGAGAGACGCGGCCGCCGCCATTGCCCTGCTGCACGATGATGCTGTGCTCGAAATGCCCTACCCGCTGGCGTTCGGCGAAAACAAGTATGGCACCCACAAAATGTGGGGAGAGCCCCTGCGTACTTACGTCAAGGGAATCGTGGAACGGAACTCGAAAATCGCCTTTGATAATGTGGTCTGGTACGAAACGGATCGCGATACAGTGATCCTGGAAGCCAACGGGGATCTGGTTCGCTCAAAGGACGGACTACGCTACCAGAATAAATACCTCATCCTGTTCGAAACCAGGGACGGGAAAGTGATCACCTGGCGAGAGTACTTCAATCCCGTCGTAGCTGCGCGCACCTTTGGCATTCCACTCGAGTCTCTGCCTTACTAATCACTACCGCCAACTTACCGAGCACGCCAGAAGTATATGGGGCTTCTCCTCCTAGGAAGATCTACAAGTCCTCCTGTCCGGTTAGGGCGTGCAAAAGAAAATACTGCAATGAATTCGTCAAATGGGTGTTCATTCCCAATACTGGCGATATCCAGGGAAATCTTCGGCACAAGCAAAGTAAAATAGTCAACTACAATCAGGCAGAGGGTCTGCTAGTCACCCAGGCTAGGATCCAGCGCCCGGTCAAAAGGCAGCTCGTCCAGATGTTCAACGTATTCCAGCGGGTCGAACGGCAACTGGCCTGAACCTATTCTGGGCTTCGCCAGATCCTTGATTCCCTGCGAAGCATTGGCAAGACCCTGCCAGGGTATGCCATGAACCTCAGGCGAATCAGGGTACTTTGCCTTCCATATATTATGGCGCAATAACATACGGTTGAATGGGGCCTTCATGTGAATCGTATTGGCCATCATCGGAAATTTCTCTCGCGTATCACCAAGCAGGAAGTAAAACGCCGCCGGAATACCGCTGGCCTCACCAACCGGGTCAGATGAGATCATGTGGCGCTTGTAATTGCCCTTGACTATGGCGCCAAGTCGCGGCCCGGCATAAATAAAATTGTAATCGCGATGGCCGTGGGTATCTCCATTCAGCAACAGAGCAGTCTGATCTAAACCATCAATAATCCGGTCACCCGGTACCTCATCCAAAGCGCCGCCCAACCGGGCAAAAGTAGTAAACAGATCCGTTACGTGAATCATGTCACCAACCAGCTGACCCTGTTCGATCATGCCAGGCCACCAGGCCATAGCCGGTACACGTACACCGCCTTCAGTGAAATCACCCTTACCACCACGATAAATGGTTTCGGAAAAGCCGGTACCCGGGGGAGAATTATGGGACATGGGACCGTTATCAGCCATGGCGACTATCAGAGTATTTTCGGCAATACCCAGCTCCTTGAGCTTGTCCATGACCTTGCCGACGAAAATATCAACATTACACTGCAGGCCATCCTGCAACAGGGCGCGAGCGGGCGAACAGTTCTTTGGACGAATTGGTAAAAAACTCGTCATCAGCGGCCAGTTGGCGACGTAAAACGGTTTGCCTGCCTTGGCGTTGCGCTCAATGAATTCCAGGGTGCGCTTCTGCGCTTCAGGGTCGATTTCTTCGTAGGTCTTAAGCGTGTTATCACGCCACTGCCGGGTCTTACCACCCTTGGTACCCTCAGCGACCTGCACCCAGTCCTTGGTAATGAAGGTGTCGTCTAGCTTATAGGGATTGGGTGGCAATATACTTTCGTGCAGGCCCATGGATGCATTGCCCTGCTCGGCCTCTACAGTACTCAAAGACAGAAGCTGGTTGTAACCGGTAAAAAAGGCCTCATCGAAGCCCTGCTTGTTCGGATAGCTCTGCTCGATATCACCCAGGTGCCACTTGCCGTGGAAGGCGGTGGCATAACCATTGCCGGAAAGCACTTCGGCAAGTGTGACTTCTTTAGCGCCCATGCCGTGACTTTCGAGCAACATCCCAATGTTGTACATCCCCACGCGTACCGCCAGGCGGCCGGTCATTGCTGCCGCCCGGGTGGGCGTACAGCCAACTTCGGTGTACATACGGGTAAACATGATCCCCTCTGCCGCCAACTTATTGAGATTGGGCGTTTTCAGCCCGCGCACTTGCTGGATGGCCGGAATGCCCACGTCGCCAAAAGCCGTGTCATCCCACATAATGTGAATAAGGTTTGGCGGCTGGCCGTGCTTCTTTTCCAGTGCAGCCAGTTTTTGCTTGAGGGTTTTGTCCTCGGCCGCCCATTTCTTACCGTTTTGGGCTTCCAGAACATAATATTCGGCGTCGTGGACAATATCCTTGGCGATGGCTGTTACCGCAAGGCCGGCCAGCAGCGGTGCGGCCGCGAGTGATATGAGGATATTTTTCCAGTTCATAATGTCTCCGGAATGGATGGGGCGCAGGGCCCGTTACAAGGAAAGCGGCTATTTGCCTGTCGCCGCTGATTGGAACCAAGCAGCATAGTAGCTAACTTCTATTTGGCTGCCTATATCGAAATGCGAATCTTTTCAGACAATTCACCCTGGCGGACCTGTTCCAGATTGTGAAGATTCCCGCGCGGATAGAGGCCCGCTTTAGCCCTTGCACTTGCCCTCTTTAAAGGGGTCTGACCTCTTTTGTTCTTTTGTTGGCCGAGATACATCTTACGCAGGCAGCCCTGCTACGGTATTATTTTCGATCATCCAGTCCGAGCGAGAACCCAAATGAAGCAATGGAAGGCTTTAGCCATTATTTTTTCCCTGGGGGCGACACAGGTATTGGCTGCGAGCGATGCCCCGCGCCTGGTACTGCAGATCACCATTGATGGCCTGCGCGGTGACTTGCTGGACCGCTATGCCAACAATTTTGGCAAAGGCGGCTTTAATTACCTTAGTCAGAAAGGCGTAGTCTACACCAACGCCCACTACCTGCGCGCCAATACCGAAACCATCGTGGGCCATACCACCCTTGCCACAGGCGCCACGCCCGCAGTGCATGGCATGGTCGGCAATGTCTGGTATCACGCAGATTCCGGCGAACTGGGCTACAACATCGAGGATGCCGAAGCGCCACTGATACCGACGCGGGAAGAAAGTATAGAGGGCGCCCAGGTAGACCCCGCACAAAAACGCGCCCGCTCCTCCGGTCGCTCCCCCAGGGGTATTCTCGCACCCACTTTCAGCGATACCCTGAAAATTGCCACCGCTGGCAAAGCGAAAATTTTCGGTATCTCAGGCAAGGACCGTAGTGCGGTGGCCATGGCCGGCCAAACCGGCGCCGCCTACTGGTATTCCACCGATAGTGGAGATTTCCAGAGCAGCACTTACTATATGGAGAAATACCCGGCCTGAGTAAACAGCTGGAACAGTCAGCGCCAGGCGGAAAAACTGGGTGGCAAGCAATGGCAATTGCTGCTCGATCCGGGCCGTTATCAGCCCGGGCGCCGGGACGACCGCCCCTACGAAGTCGACCTGAAGGGGTATGGCCGTACCTTTCCCCATCCCTTCGGTCCGGCGAACCATCCCCTGTTCTTCACCCGTGTGTTGCTCAGCCCCGAGGGGGACCGCCTGCTGCTGGATTTCGCCAAGGCGCTGATCGAGGCCGAACAAGTCGGGCAGGATGAGGTTACCGACTACCTGTACCTTGACGAGGACGTCATCGCCAGCAAAGGGCTGGGCAGGCCCGCGGTTGCCGCCGCCTTGGCTACCGAACTGGCCAAAACGCCCGGAATCGGCGGCGCCATTACCGCAGCCGATACCATGCGCGGTAACCCCACCGGCGCCGCGGCAGCGGTTAAATACAACCACCACCCCCAGCGCTCGGGAGATATCTATATTTACCAGCAGCCCTACTGGTTCATGTTCGACCGCGGTCCGATAGCAGCGATGCACGGCTCACCCTGGAGTTACGACAGCCATGTACCCCTTATATTTGCCGGGCCGGGTATAGCGCCTGGCCGGGTGGATCGACTGGTGCACCCTATAGATGTCGCTCCGACACTTTCCGCACTGTTGCAGCTTTCGCCGCCGGCGGCGGCCCAGGGCAGCGCACTAACGGAAGTTATCAGCTGTTGGCGCAGGACAACTACCTGCCCGTGAGAGTCGAACTTCCTCACCAGCCCCTCTGTTCCACCACTGTTTCTGAAAACTTCTTTGGTACCGAGGTAGTTTTTGCCACAGAAAGAAACGCCGTTTTCGTCGAAACCTCTACTATGAAGATCAATCTGGCCAACCGCAGCGAACTTCTACGATTGTATTGATGAATTGAATTCGGCCCCCCACGGCTGGGATTTAGATATCAGCGCGGTGAACCCGTGGGCATGGTTAATGAGACCGCACAAAGCTGGGGGTTTTTTCACCTGGGTCAGTTTGCCGCGGATTACAGCAAACTATTTGGAGAGTTGCCCAGCCAGACCCTGAAGTAAAATTCCATCACGGAAGGCTGTATTTTTTTGCTACGCTGGCCGCGATAAAAAACGGGAAAATGTTTCTAAACATGTGGGCTCATTCTCGTTTCTGTGAGTAATGAAAGATCAAGCGCGCCTGCGCTGAAAGGCGTACGCACCCAGGGACCAAAAGGTCTTGATTACCGATACCCAGGCGCTCATATTGGGTTTGGCAGACTGACCCCTGGCGATACGCGCCAATTGTTGTTCATACCATGTGATATCCAGCATCGCCATAAAGTCCAGGCTGGCAATACCGGTGGTTAGTTTTTTCAAGTCAATCCGATACCCACTATCCCGTAACAATTTGTCTGACAACATTGGATCAACAGCGAGAGGACGGGCGAGCCCGATCATATTGGTCGCACCGGAGGCGAGCGCGGCCTCCATGGCGACTGCGGAACGGAAACCACCGGTAACGACCAGCGGTATATCCAATAGAGCCTGTGCTTTTTCCGCGTAGTCGAGGAAGTAGGCTTCCCTTTTTAGCGTGCTCTCTTTTACGTTGGCACCCACCATACTTGGGTTTTCATAATTGCCGCCTGAGATTTCAATCAGGTCGATGCCCTCCTCCTGCAAAGCTCGAATCACCTCCATGGAGTCTTCCTCACTAAAGCCACCTTTTTGAAAATCCGCGGAATTTAACTTCACTCCTACCGCAAAATCTTCTCCCACTGCGCTCCGAATGGCACGGTAGATCTCGAGTAGAACACGCATGCGGTTGTTCAATGTGCCGCCCCATTGATCTTCGCGGCGGTTGTGGTGGGGAGAAAGAAACTGGTTGACCAGATAACCGTGCGCGGCATGTATTTGTATGCCGCTAAAACCACAGTCCCGGGCCTGCAACGCCGCCCAGGTGAATTTCTCAATCAGCTGTAGTATTTCCGCTTCCGTTAACTCACGCGGGCAGTTAAATGTACTCTCAAGACCGTTTTCCAGGGGAATGGCCGAGGGCGCTACCGGATGCTTACCCACTAAATTGGGGATCTGCTTGCCGGGGTGATTCAGCTGTATCCAAAGTTGCGTGTTGTTCTGGCGACCGGCTTTGGCCCAGCGGCGAAAAAGCGAAAGATCCGACTGCTGATCCAGCACCACGTTTTTTGGCTCACCGAGCGCCGTTCTATCGATCATCACATTGCCAGTGACCAGCAACCCTGTACCTCCTTCAGCCCAGGTGCGATACAAACGGAATAGCTCTTCAGTGGGCGCATTGCTCGCGTCTGCAAGCTGTTCGCTCATGGCCGATTTAAACAGTCGGTTTTTCACATGACACCGGGGTGTGATGTCAATCGGCTGGGCGAGGTTGGAGCCAGGTGTTGAGTTATTTGTCATAATGAATTTCCCGTCTGCATGCGCTGGAATTTGCGATGGTGAGTTGGCCCTGAGTAGTCATCAGGGTACTGAAAAAGGTCCACAGGTGTCGTAGAAGATCGTTGGGGTGGCCAGACACCTGGTATTGCAACAGGTTGCCCTGCCAGCTGTTGTAAAGTGCCGGGGCGAGGTTCTCGGCGGCGATATCGTCTCGCAGGTCACCCTGTTCCTGGGCGAGCTGGATACCCATTCGGAATTGCTCAATCCACTGACACTCTACCGCTTCGATAGCCTCGCGACAGGCGGAACTGGCCTGGGCGATCTCGGCAGACATGGCGCCCAGCAAGCAAGCGCAGGATTGCCCCGCATCCACTTTGTGCTGAACCTTGTTTTGAAAGCTGCACCAGAGCTGTACCAAACTCGGTTCCCGCTCCAGTCCTTCCGTTGCCCGCTCAATTTCTTCCACCACCCGTTCACCGTAGTGCTGAATGACCTCGGCCACAAAAGCTTCTTTACTGGGGAAGAAGTTGTAAAAAGAACCTTTGGGCACACCCACAGCATCCAGGATTTGTTTGATGCCAGTGCCATGGTAACCGTGACTTGTCAGCAGCTCAGTGCCAACAGCCAGCAGATCCTCTCTGGTCTGATCACTTTTGCGGGGTCTAGCCATATATAATAGACCGGTCGTCTGTTAATTACAGCCAGTTTACGACCGATCGTCTTGGAATGCAACTTCTTTGCGCAGCCTGCATGCCCCGGTGTTGATTTGACTCATACTGAGATCAGGTCTGTGGCGTCCCGCGTTACTCCCCAGGAGCCGCAAACGGGTTGGGAATCTCTATATCCTTACTGAGAGGCCACTCCCTCACCAATACTGGCATGTGCCCCTTTGGGTACCACTTCTCCGGCGGGATCTCATTGGCCTCAATGGTCTCGTTGATCACGTCGTAGACCTGATGGCGCGGTGTGTAAAGTCGGCCAATGGGTGATTTTCACGCCACCGGCATCGTAGACCACCCCACCTTCTTTCATGAAGTCGAACTCGTGAACCACCGGGTCGTAACCCTCGCCGATCGGGAAGCCGTTGAAGCTGTCCCTGTGCCAGGCGGTCATTGCCAACATGTGCTTAACCATGTGAGCAGTGCCGTACTGGGGCTCGGAACCACTGGGGCCGTAGATATTGAGTGGGAATACGTGGCGCAAGGGGGCGGCGATTACTCCCCACCCTGGAAAAGTTAAAAATTCGCAAAATAATGGGTGCTTGATCAAGTGAAGTGCGGCAAGCTGAGCTTTGTCAACCACCGAAATCGATCTGCCGAAGGTGCCACTGTGGAGCCGGTAGCAATACATCACCGCTATGCATTATTTGAGGAACTGGCAGAGAACCTCGGTGGCTGGGATATCGACTTTGTGCAACTGAGTCGCTCAGAAGGCGACTTCGAACTTCAGCAGATTCAATCCGATACCTTATTTTTGGCCCAGTCCAGGTTAAACGCGCAGTTTGAGCAACGCGGCAATCCAGCCCCGGGGTATCGCGCTTTCGCGCTGATGGCACCCCAGTGTTCCGAAATCAAATGGTCTAACCGGGGCATCACACCCAGGTCATTGATTGTATTTCCCGCGAATGATGAATTCAGGGCAACCTCTCTCAACCACTTTCATATTTTTACCCTGGCCCTGCGCAACGACTTTCTTGAAAATGCAGCACGAAGCTTTTATAACAAAGCTGTTACCGACTTCCTGGGAGAAGCCGGCTCTGTCGCGCACTGTCATCCCGACAAGATATCCAGGCTGCGACTCATGCTGGGCGACCTGATGCAGAAGGCCAAAAACGGGAACAGTAAAATCAGTACTTTCTTTACGGGAGAGGTGGAAAGGCAAATCTGCTTCGAAATCCTGAACTGCCTGGATCACTCCACCGCGCACTCGCGCGGTGTAGACAGGAGCAAGCGACATCGGGCAATGAAACTGAGTCTCGACATGATTGCCAGCCGGTCACCACAGGATATCAGTGTTCTCGACCTGGTAAATAACAGTGGTGTGTCCCAGAGGACACTCGAGTACGCTTTCCTGGATCGATTCGCCATATCTCCCCAGCAATACCTTAATGCCCTGCGCCTGCATCGTGTTCATCTCCAGCTGCTGAGCTCCGACAAACGCGCTACCACTGTGGAGGAGGTCGCCCAGCAGCACGGCTACACCCAGTCGGGGCATTTTGCCCAGGCGTACCGGGCGATATATGGGCAATTGCCCTCCAGGACCCTGAAGCAAAGCTCTTGATCCACCTCCTGCCCGGGCTTTTTTGCGGATTTTTACCCTTTCCATCGTTCGCTTGAATATTTATATTATAATTTATTGATCAAATATCTTACAGAAACACGATCTATCTCGCCAAGGTTATAACATATGTCCTATAGCAAAGCTGATCTCCGCACATTTCTCGAGCAGGTAGCGCCGCAGACCATCCACGTATCACGGCCCGTGGACCCCGCTTCCCAGGTGGCCGCCCTGTGCTCCGAGACCACCAGGCCACTGCTACTTAATAACATCGAGGGCTTCCCCGGCTTTACCATTACCGACTGCCTGACACGATTCAGGGATACCCAGGCACTGGCACTGGGTATCGAGGGCGGCCCCGGCGCTGTAATACCCGGCTATGTGGCAAAGCTGGCCCGGGGGCCCGGCCCCACGGTGGAGATCGATAGCGCCCCCATCAAGCAAATCATCTGGCGGGGAGATGACGCCCGGTTGTCTCGACT
>PVMK01144602.1_pt1 | contig 40576 bp, 47 predicted proteins | sample 1853481 | NCBI WGS metagenome assembly PVMK01 (sample SAMN08533507, study PRJNA380276) | Marine sediment metagenome, whole genome shotgun sequencing project.
GGTGGATTCGCCGGCTCGCAGGGCGTTGCATCTGCTGCGACCAACCCGGTTAATCCCGAAGATGTGATCAATTATGAACTGGGGTTCAAAGGTGATTTTGCAGATAACACACTGCGCATTAATGCATCGGTTTTCTTCATGGACTACACGGATCTGCAGGTTGTCCGGTTTGGCCCGGTTCCGGTTCAGAATTTGGTACGTTTCAGACGACCAATGTTGGCAGCGCGGACATTTTCGGTGTGGAAATCGATTATTTTTGGAGGGCAACGGAACAATTCTCAATTTCTGGATACTACGCATACCTCGATTCGGAAATCGACGGGCTGACGTTGAATACGGCAACCGGCCTCAGGATTTTTCCGGGCTGCCTTTGCGCCAGTCACCGAAACATTCCTATTCGGTGGTTCTGGACTACAATCTGCCAACCGGGTCCGGCGAGTTTGATTTTAGGGCTCAATACGCTTTTGTTGATGATCAATTCAATGATTATCCAACGCTCACTGAGACGATCATTGAAGCAGCTAACCTGCTTGACGCGAGCGTTAGCTGGACATCGCCAGAGGGCAGGTACCAATTAATTCTGTGGGGCAAGAATCTGACCGATGAGCGTTATGTATCTCATTCCTACCGAATCGGTCCTGGATCGATTGCCGTCTGGAGCGATCCAGTTACTTATGGTCTCACCGCCAAGATGGTTTTTTAGAATGTCACGTTAAATAATACTATTAACGCGGATGTTCAGGTGATGAACGACGCAATAAAAGGGCGCCAGCGTGCGCCCTTTTTTTGAGGAGAGTTATGCAAAGGTTTTTTGTGGTTGTGTTGATATTGCTGTTGTCGGCCTGTGCGGGTTACTCACAGGGGATTCTGCAGCAGGTTCATATTGTCAGAGACAACTTCGGAGTTCCGCATATCTACGCAGACGATATCTACGGACTTTACTACGGTTACGGATACGCGGTTGCCCAGGACCGCCTGTTCCAGATGGAAATGACCAGGCGTAGCACCCAGGGCACAGTTGCCGCAGTCCTCGGGGCTGAATACCTTGACTATGACAAGGGGACGCGCAGACTCTTTGATCCGGCTTCAATCCAGCGGCAACTTGATGCGCTTTCCGCCAAAGACAAGGATGTATTCACCGGATTCTCCGCCGGTATGAATGCTTGGCTTGAAGCGATTCGTGCCGATCCCACCGAATTGATGCCAAAACAGTTTATTGACAACAATTTCAAACCGGGCAACTGGAGTGCTTATGACGTCGCGATGATATTTATCGGTACAATGGCGAATCGCTATGGTGACTTCAATACCGAACTGGATAACCTGAAAATATATCAGTCACTTGTCTCACAGCATGGTGAAGACAAGGCCAAACAGCTATTCGATCTGCTCAACCCGCGTTTCACCAACAACGCACCGACGACAATTCCCGGTGAAGACTGGTCGGTGCCGGTGCCGGACAATCTGGCGGCGGTGTCTCCGGCAATGGTCGTGCCGAAAAATTACAAAGCGTATTCCGGGCCGCTAACGACCGGTTTCAGTAATGTTTACGTGATTGGTAAGGAAAAAACCAAAGACGCAAATGCCATTCTTGTCAACGGACCACAGTTCGGCTGGTTTAACCCGGCATACGTATATTCCGTTGGTATGCATGGCGCGGGTATTGATGTCGTAGGCAATACGCCATTTGCCTATCCAATGATCATGTTCGGACACAATAAATCGATCACCTGGGGCAGTACCTGGGCGGCCGGCGACATTGTTGATATCTACGCAGAGCAACTTAATCCGGATAACGCAAAGCAGTATTGGTACAAAGGCAGGTATCAGGATTTTCAACATCGTGTTGAAGTCATTGAGATCCGTGGCGCAGAATCCATCAACCTGGATATCTATCGATCCGTGCACGGTCCCATCATTCACCAGGAGCCCGGGGTGGCCTATGCAAAACATCGGGCCTGGGATGGTGGTGAACTGGACACCTTGCTGGCATGGGTTGCGGCCACACGCGCGGAAGATTTTGAGTCGTGGAAAGTGGAGGCGGCCAAATCAGCGATCAACGTCAATATGTACTTTGCGGACGTGCATGGGAATATCGGTTACTTCTTCGGTGGTCAATATCCGCAACGGGTTACCGGCCATGACAATCGTTTTCCTGTCAGTGGAGACGGCAGCATGGAGTGGCTGGCCCGTATGCCCATTGAGCAGGCAAACCCGCATATTAAAAACCCGGGATCCGGCTATATTGCCAACTGGAATAACAAACCCGGGCAGGGTGTTCTGAACCCGGATTTCTTCTTTTTCAGCTGGTCTGAGGCCGATCGTATCGATATTTTGCACGACATACTTGATGGCCGTGATTCATTTACACCTGACCAGGCGTGGGAAATATTAACCAAAAGCTCATATACAGATGTGCATGCCGCATATCTGCTGCCACTGATCGATAAGGCGGTGCTCGAACAGGCTGACCAGAGCTTGCTGGAAGCCAACAAAATCCTGCAAAACTGGAACCGGCAATCACTCGACGATGATCAGGATGGTAACTACGATGGTGCGGCAACAGCAATTTTCCGAAGCTTTGTGGGTGTATTGCTTGAAAATGTACTCGCCGATGACCTCGGTGCGGTATTCGGGCCATTTTCAGGCGTAGGGTATCCAACTGTGGAGAAAGCAACCGGCGCCGGTACCAATATCCAGACCGGTATGAAAGCTGTTTTTGAATCACTTTCCGGTCGGGGCGCGTACGATCTTCTCAATGGCGAGCAGGTATCCCCCGTTATTGTTCGGGCACTTTCAGAGGCTCTTGAATTGCTTGCGGCAGAGCAGGGCGATGATTTAACCGCATTGAGGTTACCGGTAGCAAAAAGGCCGTTTTCAAACAGGAATTTTCTCGGTATTCCGCAGGCAGGAGTTGATGAGATCCGTGTCGCACCCATCGAACAAAACAGGGGTACCGAAAACAACATGATCGTAATGCAGGAAAACGCGATCGTCGGATGGGAAGTGACCCCGCCCGGGCAAAATGCGTTTATAGGACCCGATGGTGAAAAAAACCCGCATTATGAAGACCAGTTCGAGATGTATCAGAACTTTGGCAGGAAACGTATGTGGTTCTATCCCGGGGATGTGCAAAACCACAAGGTTTCTGAAGAAATTATCAGTTATGAGCACTAACGTATGCTGATACCGAGGTTATAAGAGGCAGAGCCGGCCGCCAACCTTCCCCCCCTTAAAGGCGGCCGGTAATGCTTTTTTAGAGTCATCCCAAATAAAATGGACGCGGTGGGTACCATGCCAGAAAATCAAGATTCACTTGCCCGCATACAGGCACGCTGTAAAAAGGAGCCTTACCCGAAACTGCTCGGTATTGAAGTGCTGGAAATAAAACCCGGTTACGCCAGGGTATCCATGCAGTTTAAACCCGGCATGCAAAATATTTTCGGGATGCTGCATGGCGGAGCTATTTTTTCACTTCTTGATGAGGCCTTCCAGCTTGCCTGTAATGCCCGCGGCGAAGTCGCCGTGGCACAACAGGTCAATACCTATTTCCTCGCCGCCGCACGTCCGGACGCCATCTTGATTGCCGAGGCAAAGGAGCTGAATGCAACCCGCAAAACGGCACTTTATGAGGTTCGTGTATTCGAGGAAGAGGATAACCGCGTGCTGGCGACAGCACAGGCTATGGCCTACCGGAAGGGTGGTAGTCTACCTATTGATGATAACGGAGACCTGATAGCAAGAAGCAGGGATGGCATGACAAATTAGCAGGGACTGTGGTTATCAAGAGCAATTTATTTAAAGGACATGATCATGGCAGGAGTTGAACAAAGAGTTGCACTGGTAACCGGTGCGGGTCGCGGGATCGGCCGCGAAACTGCGGAGTTGTTGGCATCACGGGGTGCCCGGGTGATGTGTGTCGCCCGCAATGAGCAGGAACTGGCTTCAGTTGGTTTGGAATACACCGTAGCTGACCTGGGAACAGTTGAGGGTTGTGAACTGGCTGTCTCGGAGACCGAGGCACGACTGGGGCCCATCGAAATATTTGTATGCAATCATGGTATTGGCTCTGCCCATGAACGGGTGATCTGGGAGCAGGACAAGGGCAACCTGGGAAGAAACCATGCGCATTAACCTGGACGGACCGTTTCACCTGTCACGGTTGATTCTGAAGAGCATGGTCAAAGGCCGCTATGGGCGCGTGGTCTACACCAGTTCGACTGCCGCCAAGAGCGCCGAGCACGCTGGTTGTGCCTACAACAGTTCCAAAAGCGGTTTGCTGGGCCTGATGCGCTCGGTATCACAGGACGGGGGTGAATACGGTGTGACATCGAATGCCGTATTGCCTGGTTGGGTGCGTACCGGGATGGCTGAACGTTCGGCCAGGGCCGAGGCTGAACAACGTGGTATCACTGCTGAAGAAGTCTGGACGGAACGCGCTGCCTTATATCCACCGGGCCGGGTTGCCACGCCGCGTGAGGTGGCCGAGATGATCGCATTCCTGTCCTCCGAGGAATCGAGTGGTGTCAGTGGGCAGTCGATCACTGTTGCGCTTGGCGGTACCTGGTAGGCCTGTTCCAGGCATATTTTAATATGACCATGCATAGCTGGATCAACCGCTGGGCTAAAGTTTCACCTGAAAAGCCAGCCATTATTTTTGCTGATCAACAGTACACTTATGCTGAGCTTGCGCAAGGAATTGGCAGACTTGCGGCTGTCTTCCAGCATGACTTCGGTATCAGGGCAGGTGACCGCATCGCCTTTTTAGGTAACAACAGCCCACGGTTGATTGAAACACTGTTCGCCTGTGCACAGACAGAAGCCATCCTGGTACCTTTGAACTGGCGCCTGGCTGTACCTGAATTGCTGCAAATATTGACTGATGCAGAAGTCGCCTTACTTATCGTTGGAGAGGATCGACTGGAGACCGCTGCCGCGATTGCCGAACAATTGGAGAACTGCCGGATGGCACATGCCTACCGGGGTGATCACCTGAATTCCTGGCCGTGCTTGCAGGAACTGCAGAACAAAGGTGAAACAGCCGCAGTTGTTTCCGGCGACTTGTCTGCAAGACCTGTATTAATCCTCTATACCTCCGGTACGACCGGAAGACCAAAAGGCGTGGTGCTGACACAGGCTGCATTGGCGTGTTGTGTTTTGAACAGCCAGGCCATGCATGATATGACAGCCGACGATCATATTCTGGCAGTATTACCCATGTTCCACGCGGGCGGTTTGTGTATTCAGACCTTACCTGCGTTGTTTAGCGGTGCAAGCATTACCCTGCATCGGGAATTTGATCCGGAGGCTGTGCTTGCAAGCATCGCAAGTGGTTTGCCTACACTGACCGCCCTGGTACCAGCTCAGATCACGCCCATGCTTGCCCACCCCGACTGGTCGGCCACCGATATGAGTCAATTGCGCAGTGTTACCACCGGTTCCACATTCGTTCCTGAGTCCTGTGTCGATGCCTGGTTTGATCGTGGCGTGATCGCGTTACAGGTTTATGGCGCTACGGAAACCTGCGCTGTCGCGATACACCAGTCCTGTTCCAATGTTGCAGAATCCATTGGATCTGTTGGTTATGCCGCCGTGCATTGCAGTATCCGGATCGTTGGTGCGGATGGGCGTGAGCTGCCAAGAGGCCAGCAGGGTGAATTCCTGATTAAGGGGGCAAATGTATTCACACAATACTGGCATCATCCGCAGGCAACCGATAAAGCGCTGATTGATGGTTGGTTTCACACCGGTGACATCGGTTGTCAACGTGACGATGGGGCCTATACCATATCCGACCGCAAAGCCGATCTCATCATATCCGGCGGGGAGAATATCTATTCCGCTGAGCTTGAGGCCATTCTTGATCTGCATTCTGAAATTGTTGAAGCCGCGGTGGTCAGCCAGCAGGATGCCCGCTGGGGTGAGGTGCCAGTTGCCATTGTCGTCACCACCGCTGACAGCCGCATGAACCAGGATGACGTGCTGGCCCTGTTCCGGGACAGGCTTGCCCGTTTCAAACATCCGCAGCGGGTTATCCTTGTAGATAAGCTGCCACGTAATGCCATGGGCAAAATCGAAAAATTCGAATTACGCAAACAGATCGCCGGATACCAGGAGTCTTGAATGGCTAAACCCGACAAAGTCGTATTTCAGCCCGACCCTGAGCAACTTGCACTGATGCCGGAGCGTTCCGGCAATGACATCAATGGCCTGGGTGAAAAGGAATTCCGCCGGCCAACGCGGGTTTATTGGCATAATCCGAAGGATATTCCGCATGGCGGAATTCAGAAATGGATGGTCGAGCGGTTTAACCGGGTTCCTGATTTCAAGACGGTCTATGCCGAAGGAGATCGAGGACCGCAGAAACTGAACCAGGTCGCTGAAGTCCGGCAGGAGGACAGCCCGAAAAACTGGTCAGCCAGGGCAAGGGGTTTTGCCCTCCAGCATGAAGCAGACCTGGTTGGTATTGCGAAGTTGAACCCTGACTGGTGCTACGATGATTGTGGACCGGACACCGACCCATGGATCATTGTCCTGGGTGTTGAAATGGATCACGCCAGGTTGGCACAGGCGCCGTCCTCGGATACCAATACGGCCTCGGCACTGGAGGTTTCGGTGCAATATAACCGGGGTGCACGGGCCGCAGCCCACCTGGCAAACTGGGTTCGAGACCTGGGTTATCAATCAGAACCGCATGCCGGTCCATGGGCTGGTCCTGTAACCCTTACCCCGGCCGCCCTGGCATGTGGTTTCGGGGAACTCGGCAAACATGGCAATATTATCAACCGGCAATATGGTTCATCTTTCCGATTATCGGCTGTGGTAACGGATTTGCCGCTGGTTGCTACACAGGCTGAAGAATTTGGTGCAGACGATTTTTGCACCCGTTGCCAGGTGTGTATAAACGCCTGCCCGGTGGATGCCATCGTTGATGAAAAACAAATCGTACGCGGTAGTGAAAAATGGTATGTCGATTTTGACAAGTGCATTCCGTACTTCAACGAAACCCACGGTTGTGGCATTTGTATAGCGGTGTGTCCCTGGAGTCGTCCTGGTGTCGCTACCCGCCTGGCGGAGAAAATGTTACGCCGTAAAAAACGTCGCAAATCACAACACGCTTGAATCCCCTAGCGGATTTGCCTGTGCCAGTTACTGACCAGTAGCTCGACGTCGATTTCCTCACCACCCTTGCTCCATTTCTCGCCAAAGTCCACGTCTTGTGAATTCGGTGGCGGGTTGGGCAGGTTCATCTGGAAGCGCACGGGCATGGGTACAGCGGCACCCATGGCGACCACCTCACCACGGCTCAGCGATGTCAGTGATGCAAACGTGCCACGTGCCGCATCCGGCACCATGTCGCGCAGGTATTCCTGGTCGTCGGGATTGGAAATTCGCAGGCACAAAAAGGTACCGCACTGGGCCAGCACTGTTTCAGAGACCTCTGCCGGACGTTGGCTGACGATGCACAGGCCAACACCGTATTTACGCCCGGCCTTGGAGATATGTTCCATCGTGCGGCGCGCTTCCTTGTAACGTGAATCAGTGCCACGTGGAATGTACTGTTGCGCCTCTTCACATACCAGCCAGATCGGGAATTCCAGGCACTTCGGATTCCAGAAGTTGAATTCAAAGGCGAGGCGGCCAATCAGGGCCGTAACCGTGGGCGCCACGTCATAGGGCACCGCGCTGAGATTCAGCACCGTTACATTAGCTTTTGGATCACCCAGGCCGACAAAGTCGCGCATCAGGTCAACCAGGCTTTCGGTGGAGGTGCGAATCTTGGGGTTGAGCATGAAATCATAACGGCTGTCATTCATCATGCTGTGCAGACGCACCAGCAGCTGATCAAATTTTCCGAACAGGGGTCCCTTGCTGCGGCCAAAATCATCGGTTTCCTCATTGGCCTCAATGAATTTCTCGCGTAGTTCCTCCAGTGAGAAATAGACCGGAGAATCAACCGTGATATGACCAAGGTTACTGTTGCGGTTGGATTCTATTCTCAGCTCGCTCAGCGCACCGCGCAGAAATGCCAGTTGCACCGAGGCATGTTTATCATCGGGGCTTATAAACAGTTCCGCCAGGTCCGAGTAGGTCAGCAACCAGTAGGGCATTTCCAGTTCAAGCGCATCCATGCAACGCACTTTGCTGGCTGGAAAAGGTGAGGATGCAAAAGTATCGGTTTTCTTATCGCCGTATTCACCATGCAAATCCATGATGATGATATGGGCATTGGGCATGAAACGTAGTGCCGACTGGATCAGGCTGGTCACGGTCCAGGATTTGCCCGAGCCGGTCTGGCCGAGGATAGCGGCGTGGCGGCCGAAAAAATTTGAGGCGTCAAGGTATACATCAATTGAATCAAAAGAGCTCAGTTTGCCAACCTTGTAGTACACCTCGCTGAAATCGGAGAATATCCTCTCCAGGTTCCAGTTGGAAACGACATGCAGCTCCGCACCGACAGTCGGGAAATGTTTGATGCCACGATCAAAGTTACCGCTGCTATCGAATTCACCCAGTGGTGTCAGGCGAATCTTGTACAGATCGACATTATCTGATGAGGTTTCTGTCCACATGCTTTCGACCATGGTCAGGATACTGGTATCGTCCTGTTTGACCATCAGGTATGAGCCAACCTGGCCGATCCTGACCTTGTCCATGCCGATCATCTTGCCGGCAGAAAGGCCTTCAAGGTCTGACTTCAGGTTGGCGACGAGAAATTCATGGGTAATCTCGACCAGGTGGCCGAGTACATTAGTGTTTTCATGTTTCATTCTGGCAGATCCTCCTGCAAGACGGGCCCTTCACCTTATAAGCGGCGTTCCGGGCGCCTTGTTGTTCCATCCTTGGTTTACCAGAATGAGAGAGTACGCATAAGCGGGGTATTGCGCAAGCCGGGCGCGTCCGGACTTCTGACTCACAAGCCCATCAGCCTGCCCGCAGCTTCCCGCAAGGTGTCATCGTGCTTGGCAAAACAGAAACGCACGACATGCTGGTCCGGTGCCTGTTTGTAGAATACGGAGATCGGTATCACGGCCACCTTGTGCTCCCGGGTCAAGCGGGCGGCAAACTCCGCATCTGCCTCGTCGCTGATCGCGCTGTAATCGGCGAGTTGGAAGTAGGTGCCAGCCGAGGGCACCATGCCGAACCGTGTTGGCGCCATCAATGTGCTGAACATATCCCGTTTTTGCTGATAGAAATCAGCCAGTTCATAGTGATGCTGCGGACAATCGCGGAGGAAATCTGCAATGGCATATTGCATGGGCGTATTGGTGCTGAAATTGATGAATTGGTGGATGCGCAGGACTCTTCCATCATCACCCGGGGTGCAATACAATAACCCACCCGCCAACCTGTTGCGTGATAGGTTTTACCAAAAGAGGAAATCGCAAAGGTCCGCGCTGCAAGATCGGGATAGCGCAACAGGCTGAGGTGTGGTTTGCCATCGAAACTGATGTGTTCGTAGACCTCATCCGAGAGCAGATGGATGTCGCGACCCGCAATGACTTCGCGTAACTGTTGAATATCGGCTTCACTCCACACGGTACCGGTCGGGTTGTGCGGGGTGTTGAGAATGATCAGGCGGGTGCGCTCATTGATGGTCTCGCGGACCTGTTGCCAGTCAATGGCGAAGTCGGGATATTGCAGGTTGATATGCCTTGTCACGCCACCGTTCAAGGTGACGCTGGGTTCGTAGGTATCGTAGGCGGGGTCAAAGACAATGACCTCGTCACCGGTGTGAACCACCGCTGTGATAGCGCAGAATATTGCCTCGGTCGCACCGGGGGTGACGGTCACCTCGCAATCCGGATCGATTTGGCAGCCATAAAGGTCCAGCACCTTGCTGGCGATCTGTTCACGTAGTTCAGGAACACCGGCCAGCGGTGCATACTGGTTATGCCCATGGTCCATGTGATAGGCAACCCGTTCGCGCAGGGCCGGCGGACCGTCAAAATCCGGAAAACCCTGCGACAGATTGATGGCACCATGATCCTGGGCCATCTTCGACATGGTGGCGAATATGGTGGTGCCCTTGCCGGGTAATTTATTGCGCAGCATTATTACGGCTTACCGCATCTGAGAGAACACAAGCAATCTCATACAGTAGTGAGGCCCCTACCAGGGCAGTATTCCCGCTGGGGTCAAAAGGTGGCGACACCTCGACCACGTCCCCGGCGATCAAATTAAGACCTGCAAGTCCTCGTAGTAATGCCTGAGCCTGGATGGTTGTCAGGCCACCTATCTCCGGCGTACCGGTGCCCGGGGCAAAGGCCGGGTCAAGACTGTCGATGTCAAAAGAGACGTAAGTCGGCTCCTGGCCTACCACAGTTCTTATTTCATCCAGTGTGGCCTCGATCCCTAAAGCGGTAAATTCCTCCATGTAAATAACGCGTATCCCGGCATCTTCAGACCCGTGCCAGCTTTCTTCTGAATTCTGCGCCCCCCGAATGCCAATCTGAATGGTCCTCTTTGGGTCAAGGAGGCCTTCTTCCATTGCCCGGCGGAACTGGGTGCCATGCGTGTACTTGTTCCCGAGTTCATGATCACTGGTATCGGTATGAGCATCAAAATGCACCATGCCTACCGGTTGTTCGGCCGCAATAGCCCGCAAAATCGGTAAACTGATCGAGTGATCGCCGCCGACGCTCAGTGGTACTGCACCCGCTGCACAAATATTGCGATAGAAATGAGTAATATCGGCAAAGCACTGTTGCAGGTCAAAAGGATTTAAGAAATTAACATCACCCATATCTGCGATGTTGCAAAGTTCGTAAGGGTTGATGCGTGTTACATGATGAACGGAACGTGTAAAACTTGACATGTTGCGGACTTCCCGCGGGCCATGCCGTGCCCCCGGCCGGTTTTCGGTAGCACCATCATAGGGCACACCAATCAGGGCAATATCTACACCTGATGGGTCGTTTACCAAAGGTCTCCTCAACAAGGTTGCAACACCGGAATAACGAAGGGGCGTAGCTTCCAAACCAGATTCCTCTTGCATGATTCTTGAACTCCAGTGCCTGGCCCTGGGCTATATTGATTTGAGCCAAATGGTATTGATTCATCTCAGGCCTTGTCCGCGTTTTTTAACTTATGTACCAGGTACATAGGTATTGGACGAACATAGTTATAAATCACAACGGGCGATTAGCGCCACAATAGCACTAAATCCCTGTAGGCAATAGTGCTCCAAATGTATAGGACATACCCAGAACGAAACCAAGAAAATATTCAGACTTATAAATGGGAAGAAACAATGCAAGAAGTAACAAACCGGGTGCCATATACGATCCAACCTGTTCCAGGCCATAAACAAAAGATGCAGACAGTGCTATGCCATACAAAAGAGCACCCAAAAACCCCAAAATAACACCCTTTGAGTATTTTCCTGCTTCACGCTGATTGATTCGACCTACGAGAAACCATGTGAGAGTTGGAAGAAGTAATCCACCCCACCAGTTTGAGATTGATGGTAAATCGCCACGGTGCAAGATGTGGTGGCTCGGAACACCGCCATGAAAATACTGCCAGGCAAGCAGTCCCCACACATATAGTATAACGAGCGCAGTGAAGTACATTCGCCTGCGTTGCAATTGTTGTTTATTCATATGCTGGATTTTCAATAGTTTAGGAACCTGTTATCGATGCGCACTAAACGTTTTAGTTAAGCGGTGTGAACCAGGGAGTCTCTGACTGGTACAACTTTGCATATATTGTTTATACACCTATTTTTTACTTCTGGACAATCTGCGTCGCACTCAACTCCTGTATGGCCAGAACATTGCCCCTGCCTAATATCGACGTAATATTGCTTCCATATATCTCCTCGACTTCAGAATCTGTGCTCGGCATTGAGTATACAAAAAGGGTCAAAAAAAAGACTCAAAACCCGTGGAAATCTGGCAAAATAGCATTTGTGTTTGCCCGAACCCGTTCCAAGGTCTTGAGTACTTATATCAGCGTCCAAACAGTCGATAATAATGGACCTTACGGCCAGTATAGAAATCCCCAGGGAGCCATCTTATGCGCGTTCTTTTCACTGCTCTGTTCGTCATGTTCGTTAGCGGTTGTGACACACCAACTCCAGATTCTGTAGAAAATGAGAAACCCATCAGCGGACTCAGCTTCCCGGCAGGGTTTGATACGGCCTCACAGACCATCCAGGCGACCAATCTGCTTGTTGATGTGAGCAAAATAGCCGGTGATGAATTCGAAGGCCGGGGATCCGGTAGCGAAGGTGACCGGAAAGCGCGGGCATATCTGGCCGGTCGACTGGCCGAAATGGGTTACGCCCCCCTGTTTGACAACGGATCTTTTGAGCAGATGGTGAAGATTGTGGGGCTGACGGTGCAAGAGCCGACGGACTTGCAATTTACCTCGGAGGATGGCGCATCGGTCAGCTACCGCTTTGGCGACGAATACATGATCATGGCCGGAGCCCAGCGACCCGAAATCTCAGTCCAGAATGCCGAGGTCGTGTTTGTCGGTTACGGCATACAGGCACCCGAGCAAAACTGGGATGATTTCAAGGGTGTTGACCTGAGGGGAAAGATTCTGCTGATGCTCAACGACGATCCTGACTGGGACACCGAACTGTTTGGCGGCGAACGCAAACTCTCCTACGGACGCTGGACTTACAAGTTCGCCAGCGCGGCACGTCAAGGGGCGGCCGGTGCCATCATCGTTCATACTACTGAATCAGCCGGTTACCCCTGGCAGGTGGTTCGGGCCTCCAACATCGGTGAGCAGTTTGAACTCAAAGCCGGCGATGAACCCCGCACCCTGTTTAATGGCTGGCTCAGCTGGGAGGGCTCGCAAGCCCTGGCCGCACTGAGTGGCTATAAGCTCGAGACCCTGATTGACTCAGCACGCACCAGCGACTTCAGGCCGGTTCCGCTGGGCATCACGACCTCGATCGACCTGGCGGTGGATGTCACGGCCAAGTTCACGGCAAATGTCGCTGGCATCCTGCATGGTGCTGACCCCAGACTCGCCAAAGAGATGCTGGTCCTGTCGGCGCACCACGATCACTTTGGCATCGGTGAACCGGATGAGACAGGTGATGTAATCTACAACGGCGCCCTCGACAACGGCGTGGCCATGGCTCAAACGCTGGCCGTGGCTGGCGCTTTCTCCTCATTACCCGAACCTCCCCGTCGCAGCATCGTGGTTCTGTTCCCTGCGGTCGAAGAACAGGGCAGCCTTGGCTCCAGGTACTTTGCCAACAGCAAAGTTATCCATCCGGGCCGCATGGTGGCCAACATCAATATCGAACTGGGCAATGTCTGGGGACGCACCCGCGACGTCATCGTCTACGGTCTGGGCAAATCCGAACTCGACGACTGGCTGACCGAAGCTGCCAAAGTACAGAACCGAACCATCCGTGGTGAACAGGACGTCAAGGCGGGCTGGTTCTACCGTTCGGACCAAATCAGCTTCGCGCGCGCCGGTGTGCCCGCCATCTGGTTCAAGTCGGGAGTCGATTTTATCGGCCGGGAGTCAGGTTGGGGCGAGCAGCAGTACGCAGACTGGATTCAATACAAATACCACACCCCGGGGGATGAGGTCGAGGACGACTGGAACCTTGAGGGCCTGGTCGAGGATGCACAGCTCGCCTTCCGGTTAGCTGCAGCAGTCGCCCATGCGGACGTCACTCCGACCTGGTATGCAGGTGATGAATTCGAGGCAGTCCGCAAAGCCGCACTGGCGGAGCTATCGGAATAGGGCATCACATGGCAAACGGCGCAGCTTTGCTGCGCCCCTGCTTGAGCGCCTTGCTAAATGCCTATTGGCATGGGTTTTAATTTGGCTGCCTGATATAACGGATGAGCAGGCTCGCCTGATTTGTTTAATTTAAGACAGTATAAATTTGGCAAAAACTCTTTGACTTGCTCGGAGCGCTCTAAATAGGAGCCATCATTTCCCCAAGCTGCAACAACCAAAGCTGCATCTTTTGCCAGTTTTTTAAGCCACTTGTTGTTTTCAATGCCAATAGGATCGTCTGATGCTTTCATATCAGCAGGCTCAGTGGCTCGAAACGCAAATAGATTTGCCATGCATACGCCACCATAACCCCAGGATTTTGCATATTTAATGCATCTAGCTAAAGTTGGGTCATCAGACGTTTCATCTGCTGTAGAGGGATTGAGCCCAACAAACATCACAAAAGGCATTGAGTCATCCCAGGTTCGCCATAGTGCGTAACGATAATTTCTACACCCTGATAATTTTGCTGTGTTCTTCAATTATTACTCCAAACTTTCCTGGTATTTAACGTCTAAAGAAGCCGTGCATATATGCAGCACACAATATTCTGTGCTCCATTTTTGGAATGCTGATATGAGGTGCTGATCGATTCTTTTCCCTATAATTACATGCTGTTTTTAACGTTTAACGAATTTCCTAAGACACAAACCAATGCCCATCAGGATCACCCGGGTAAACACCAAGGTTTTTACCGTGACTTTGGTAGCCCATTAAGCGGCGAATTTCCTCAGGGTAGCTGTCGGCCACTTCACGAGGAATAGTTAAATATTGATTTTCTTCCTGTCGCAGCCAGCCAAGGCTATAAGTTGTGATGAACCCTGAGCGGGGCGCTTGGGATTTATTTGCGCCGCCACCATGCAAGGTGGAGCCGAGGTAAAAAAGCACCGACCCTTTTGGCATCTCCGCTTGAATGATGTCACTACTTTTTACGACCGTATTCTCACGAAGGCCCTGGCTACCCAGTACCACGCGAGTGGCACCGTTCTCCAATGTAAAATCATCCAGAGCCCACATTGCGGCAATCTGGAACTCAACACCCGGAATACAAATTGGATAAAAATCATCATCGCGGTGGAGCACCTGATTGGCTTCGCCCGGTTGAATTTCTATCGCGGTAGAACTGCCAATCCGATAACATTCGCAATGGCGTTTTAATACCCTATTTGCAACTTCTATCACTAGCGGATGGGCAATCAGCTCCGCAGCAGTGGGCGATACAGCCAGTATCCCACCGAGCCTCAGTGTTTTGTAACCGTTGAAATCGTTCTCAAACAAATGGCCCTCACGGTCAAAGGCTGTTCTCAATTCTGCATTGACATTATCGATAAGCTCATCGGGTGCTTGATGGTTGACGATAACACCGCCGTCTGTTAGCAATGCATGGGTGATTTCTGTTGTGTTCTCCGATGTATTGAATATCTTCATATATGACCTATAAAACCCCGAGTTAAGCGGCGCCGTTAGGCGTCCGGTGCCGAAGACGCGAAGTTAATTGACTTGTTATGCCGCTTTATACACATTTTTAAAACATTGTGTTGCTGTTTGCTGATTTCTCCGGCACGGCCTGCCCCACATTCCAATGTTCGACAAACTTTCCGTCTTTCATTCGGAAAATATTGATGACAGCGTTACCAAGGGCGTCCGGCGTCCTTTTGGCGTGAAGATGTATCCAAACTAAATCGCCATCAGCTCCCGTGCGTTTAATTTCCATTGCAAAATCCGGATAGTTTTCAAATCTGGTTGCGAAATAACTTAACACCGCATCTCTTCCATCTGGAACCCAAGGTGTGTGTTGGATATAGGTTTCAGCGAAACATTCGCGGCGCGAAGCCACGAGATCTTGCTGGTTTTCGAGGAGATCCATGCAATATATAGCTTTCTTCAGATTTGCCTCTTCCAGCGCTGTTTGCGGATCGTTTTCTCCTTGGCATGCCCCAAGCGTTAACGCCGTGATGAGAGCGCTAGCGACCGTAGCGGTCGGGTGCAGCGCTTTGTTAGGCATTTTTTGCCAATCGATCATAGATTAATGCCAATTGCGTTCATTTTCTTGGCAGGAGAAATTTGCCTTCAATGGGTATAAATTTTGTTGCCTCATGAATTAGCGCATTAGCTGTGAGTTGCGTGACACCATAAACTTCAACAGATACTCCACTATCATGTTTGATTTTTTCAACCAGCAAGGCGAAATCACCATCCCCAGATGCTAATACAACGACATCCGCTTCTGCGGAGTACTCCATGGCATCTATGGTAATTCCAACATCCCAGTCGCCTTTAGCTGAGCCATCAGAACGCTGTATAAATGGCTTGAGCTTCACTTCGAAGCCAATTGCCCTGAGAATGTTTTGAAATTGTTTTTGCTTTTCATCCCCTCGATCTGTTGTATATGCAATCGCTTTGATAACTTCCCTGTTCGAGGTGCTCTTTAACCAAAAATAATTGTAGTCGAAGTTTTGCTTATGGATTTGCTTTGTTGTGTAGTAAACGTTCTGAACATCGACAAGTAAGACTACTTTCTCCATAAAACCTCGCATTTTCTTCTTTGCCTAACGTTTTAGTTAAGCGGCGCCGTTAGGCGTCCGGTGGTGCCAGCTTGCTGGCGGAACGTACTTTAACGTTTTGTTATGTTTTTGCGTATAAAGAAAGAACCTCGTCAGCGCCTGGATGCGAAAACTTTGATTCATAAATAAAGCCCATTTTTTTCAATAACTTTACTGAACGTGTATTTAATGGGTTTGATATTGCTACAACATTTTGAGCTTTTAATTCGCTCCTAACATACATTAAGGAACCGGTTGAGGCCTCAAAAGCAAAACCTTGCCCCCAAAAATCTTCCAAAAACGCGAACCCTAAATCTATGCAGTGCAATGAATCTCGCTTAAGTAAACCACAAATTCCAATTGGGACTGCATCATCTGTTTTTTCAACCACCCACAAGCCAAAACCATGTTTTTTATACATGGTTATCATTTTTTGTTCAATATATTCAGATGCTTTTTCTATCGTATCAATTGAATGGCTAGAGATGAATTCATGCCACGCAGGTTCATTTATAAGTTTCAGTATGAATGCAGAATCATCAATTGAAACTTCTCTCAATAACAACCTTTTAGTTTTTAAAATGATCACACTATGATCTTACTTTAAACATAACTTTCAATGAGGTGGAAATTCAGGCATATCAGGCTTATTTTCTGGATATGCCCCTCTTTGTTGCCTGATTTTGTATAGAAATCGCATTAATAATAAAGATACCTTTGTTTGTTAGTTTTTGAAATGCTTTTTATCAGTTAATTTTTATTGCTATGAAGCGCAAGTATTCCGGTGCCGCCCATGAGTTTGTCTGGCAGTACTTGTTTCCATCAAGTCGGTTGGCTGTTGGCCCATGCGGTCCGGATCAGCACTGCCGCCATCATGTGCTGGATCATTTTTGACCAGGCCAATTACCTTGTTCACGACAGGTAGCAAATGTGCTGGCAAAAGGGCTTAGATGGGCCCTATACTCAAACAATAAATTAGTTTATTCCCCATAAACCGGCATTGATTTGATTTGCCTTTCACCCTGAGAAAAAACAATGTTTTTCAAACCCGCGTATCGTGTATTTATCATCAGTCTGTTGTTGACACTATTTTCCTGGCAGGTACTGGCTAAAGTTGGGAGTGACGTCGATACCGATTTGCTCAAAGGTCTTGAGTGGCGGATGGTTGGTCCTTACCGGGGTGGTCGTGTGACCACGGTGGCGGGTGTGGCGGACAAGCCCATGCTGTATTACATGGGGGCCACCGGTGGTGGTGTGTGGAAGACTGAAAATGCCGGTACGACCTGGCAAAATATTTCCGACGAGTTTTTCAAGGTCGGTACCATCGGTGCGGTTGCAGTATCCCAGTCCGACAACAACGTACTTTACGTTGGCACAGGTGAGGCACCTATTCGTGGTGTCACCACGAGTTCGGGGGATGGCATGTGGAAGTCCACCGATGCCGGCAAGACCTGGAAGCATATCGGTCTTGAAAATAGCGGCCAGATTGCACAGATAGAAATCCACCCCACCAATCCTGATGTTGCCTGGGTTGCCGTGCAGGGGCAGATCTGGGGTCCGAATGAAGAACGCGGTGTTTACCGCACCACTGACGGTGGCGCTAGCTGGGACCATGTTTTAAAGGTCAGTACCGATACCGGTGCCACGGATCTCAGCCTGGATCCGACCAACCCGCGTATTTTGTATGCTGCGATGTGGAACCATGGCCGTAAACCCTGGTTCATTCATTCCGGCGGCACCGATGGTGGCATCTACAAGTCCATTGACGGTGGAGATAACTGGAAAAAACTCAGCGGTGGCCTGCCGGAAATGGTTGGCAAGATCGGTATTGATGTGTCTGCCAGCAATCCGGATCGGATTTACGCCATTATCGAGGCCGAGCCCGAGAAAGGTGGCCTGTGGCGTAGCGATGATGCAGGTAAAACATGGTCCCTGATCAATGGCCACCGTGTATTGCACTCCCGCGCGTGGTATTACATCCACATCACCGCCGACCCGGTGGATGAGGACACCGTTTACGTCTTGAACGTGCCGATGATGAAATCGGTCGACGCTGGCAAAAGCTGGGAAAAAATGAAAACACCGCATGGTGATCACCATGACCACTGGATCAACCCGTACAACAACAAGAATATGATCAACGCCAATGATGGCGGTGCGACGGTGACCTTTGACGGCGGCAAGACCTGGTCCAGTATCATGAACCAGCCCACCGCGCAGTTTTACCGGGTGACGACGGATAATCTCAAGCCCTTCCGTATCTATGCCGGTCAACAGGACAACACGACGGTCGGAATCGCGAGTGAAAGCGATTACGGTGGTATCGGGGTTGAGGATTATTTTGATGTGGGTGGTGGCGAAAGTGCACATATTGCCTTCGATCCGGACGATCCCACGCTGATTTATGCCACCACCATCAACGGCACCCTGACGGAATATGACCATTCAACCCGTATGACCCGCTATATCATCCCATTCCCGGAAATGGTTTACGGGATGGATTCGCGTGACCTGAAATACCGTACCAACTGGAACGCACCGGTCGCGGTTTCACCGCATGACCCGTCCATTATCTACTACGGCACGCAGATGGTGCTGCGCAGTACCGACCGCGGCGCCAACTGGACCGAATTCAGCCCCGATCTGACCCGCAATGACCTGGAGAAACAGGGTCGTAACGGTGGCCCGTTGACCCCGGAAAACGTGGGTGCCGAGTTTTACAACACGCTTTTTTATATCGTCGAATCACCACATGAAAAAGGCTTGGTATGGGTCGGCAGTGATGATGGCCTGGTACACATCTACCGTGATGGCAACGATGAATGGGAAGATGTTTCGCCAAAGCATCCGGGCGAGGCGATGATCAATGCGATTGAAATCAGCCCGCATGACAAGGCCACGGCCTATCTTGCGGTTACCGGTTACAAGCTTGGTGACAACAGGCCATACATCTATAAAACCACGGACTATGGCAAACGTTGGAAACGTATCGACGAAGGATTACCGGAGGATGCATTTGTACGTGTTGTACGTGAAGATCCGGCCCAACGTGGTCTGCTGTATGCGGGTACCGAGCTTGGCATGTATGTTTCCTGGGACGATGGTGGTAACTGGGTGTCCCTTGATCTCAACCTGCCACCGGTACCCATCACCGACCTCTCGCTGCGCCAAAACAAGCTGGTTGCGGCAACTCAGGGCCGTGGGTTATGGGTTTTAGATGACCTGTTTGTTGTTCAACAGGCTGCCGCTGGATTTTCGGGCAAAGACCTGCATGTATTCACTCCGGGAAAAGCCGAACTGACCCGCAGTAGTGGTAAAGCAGGCTTGTTCGAGGCGGCCAACCCGGAGCACGGTGTGCCGATCTACTACTACCTGGATGCTGAACACGAAGAAGCGTTCAGCATCGATATTCTTGATGAAAGTGGTGATATTGTACGCAGTTACTCCAGCAAGGAAGGTGACTTTGAGCGCTGTAAGATCGGTAATATGGACCCACGCCTGCCGTTCAAACTCAAGTACCCTGCGGGTAAAAAAGGTCTGAACAAATGGACCTGGGATATGAAGCGCCAGGGTCTCAAGTGCACTGAAAATATCACCTTGTTTGCAGGTTTTGATGGTCCAGGCGTGGCTCCGGGGACTTACAGTGCCCGAATCTCAATTGCTAAAGCCAAACGGACGGTGTCTTTCCAGCTTGATATGGATTCACGTATCAGCGCCACCGATGAGGAAATACAATTCTGGTCCGAGCGTACCGCGGAAGTGAGCAAGCTGCTCAGTGACAGTCTCAGCAGTCTCGAAGAGATACGCCTGGCGCAGCAGCAAATCGAAGACCTGATGGAGGCGTATCCCAATGATGAGGGTCTGCAACAAACCGGTCTCGTTGCAGTAGAAAAAATTACTGCCTGGGACGGCAAGATCATCCAGGTGTTGCACCAGACTTACGAAGACGAAGATGCCTGGGAGACCATGCTGGCCGGGCAATTGCGTTTCCTGCTGGATGTGATCGATGGTACCGGCGCACCCGTTACCGGGGGCGCATTGTTGCGTCTTGATGACCTTAAAAACGAGTGGAACGAGCGGCAAACGGAATTACAGGCCATCAAGACCGGCTATATCGATGTCATCAATGAATGGGCTAAGCAGCAGGGTGTTCCACATGTCACTTCGCCAGAGCGATAAGTAAATATCTCGGCCAGAAACGTCATTCCGCACCGGTCGGGATGACGTTCAGGTTTTTAATGTCCCAGGCCCATCTTGTATTTCATACTACCGGCAACCGCGTTGGCAAAATCTTCGAGATTTTCATATTTCATCTTCTCGGCAAGGGCCACCAGGGCTTCGATCGGCTTGCGCATTTCCGCAATCTCGGTGTGGCTGCGGCCACATCCTTCGCAGTGGGTGCCTTCTTCGGTGCATTTACCGTCGCACGGGACAAATTTCATTATGTAATTCCTTGTTGGGTTAGTTGCGTTGCTGGTGGGCGATTCGTTTTCGTAATTCACTGACGTCATCACCGCGTAGTTCACGCAGTGCGTGGTGTACAAACGACGGCACCATTTTCTTTCGCCAGATCGGCGTTAGATCCGTGTTGCCACGGGGTTTGGCAAGTCTGGCCATGATGCGGCCTGTTTCTTCAATCACTTCATCGGACAGTTTTTTGCCGATGAGAAATTCTGTTGCTTCAGTTGATAACAAGGGCAGGGAAGAGACCGCGCCCAGCACGATTCTTGCTCGCTCGATAATTCCACCCTCATCCGCACATATTGCAGCGGCGACCGATAAAATCGGGAAATCAATCGAACCGCGACGGCGCAATTTCCAGTAGGTGCTGCGCCAGCCCGGCATGGGGTCAAGGATGACTTCGCTGAGGATTTCATCCGCGCGGCGTTGCATGTAGTCGGCACCGTCGTTTTGATACAGGTTTTGCATGTCGACCAGGCGTTCACCGCCGGCCGACACCAACCGGACTTTGGCACCCAGTGAAATCAATGCTGGTGCAGTATCCGTAGATGAAACAGCCCGACAGGTTTTGCTGGTGGTGGCCACCCAGCAGATATCACCGTCTTTTTTCAGACAGTAATTGATTGCTTTGCGCCAGTCTTCATTCTGATTGTAGTAATTGCAACGCGTGTCCAGGCAGATATTGCCGCCGATGGTGGCAGTATTCCTCAGTAGAGGAGATGCAACTACGCTGACTGCCTGCCAGAGACCAGGATACATCTCGCGGATGGTATTATTTTCAAGCAGTCCGGTCAGCGTCAGCCCGGCGCCGAGTCTCAGTCCGGAACCGTTACTGAATTCGTGCAATGATTCGATCCGGCGCAGGGACACTAATGTTGCCGGTGTTTGCTGGCCGCGTTTCATATTGGGTAGCAGGTCCGTTCCGCCGGCCAACAGCATCGCATCCGGTCCTTCCTCTGCAAGAATTTTTGCGGCCCCGGCAATACTATCCGGCGAATGAAATTGAAATGGTGGCAAACGCATCATGATTCGGTCACCTTGTCCATGCGGTGCATCTTGGCTGCGCGTTTGCGTTCAGGCTTGTTGCTGGCTTTGCCGTCACCGCCTTCCCAGGGAGGCAGTACAAACATGGCCTGTGGCCATTCGATTTTCGGAAAGTTCTTTGGCCCCACACGGGGGTCCCTTCCTGCGGCTTTTTGCTCCAGTGCTTTCAGTACTTTTACAGGCGTGATGGGGACTTCGTCTATACGTACACCAACGGCATCAAAAATTGCGTTGGCGATGGCCGGCATAATGGGCAGCAAGGGCCCCTGTCCGACTTCCTTGGCGCCAAAGGGGCCATTGGGGTCGGGGTCTTCGATGATATCGACAACGACCTCCGGCATGTCGTGCATGGTCAGTGTTTTGTAGTCCAGCATGGACGGGTTGTCATGCAACAGTGCTTCGGAAAGCCTGGGTGACAGGCGGCGTGAGTTGGTTTCTTCCATCAACGCCTCTTCCATCAACGCCTCGCCAACACCCATGTAGACACCGCCAATGACCTGTCCCTCCACCTGTACCGGGTTCAGTGAGCGGCCAATATCGTGTGCGATGTAAATACGTGTTACTTCAACCACACCGGTTTTCTCATCGACCTCTACCTCGGCCACCGCTGCAGTATAGGAATAAGTGGGGGAGGGGCCGACACCAGCGCCGGGGAAACGCGCGGCACTTTGGGCGATAGGAACCGGCCGTGACCATGGTGCCGTGTTTCTCCTCGGCGCAGATGACGGCTTCCTGGAAGCTCATATGGCGGGCAGGGTCTTCTACATCGAAGACCAGGCGCTCCGCAAAACCCAGGTGGTCTTCCGGGATTTCCAGTTGAGCAGCCACCGCACTGGCGATCAGGTCGCGTGCACGTTCCGCTGCCTGGATCGCGGCATTACCCATCATCAGGGTGACACGGCTTGAATAGGAGCCGAGATCGACCGGTGTCAGGTCGGTATCGCCGGTGACACATTTGACATCGATGGTCTCGATACCGAGCACCTCGGTCACCAGGCTGACCAGCACGTCATCGGAGCCCTGGCCAACATCGGTGGCGCCGCAGTAGACCGTCACCGCACCGCTACGGTCCAGCTTGATCTGTACACCGGAGTGGGGCATTTTATTCCAGTAAATCGCGGTCCCGGCGCCGCTCATATAAGCGCCACAGGCCAGTCCCACGCCACGGCCGGCGGGCAGTTTGTGGTGTTTGTCCTTCCAGCCGGATTTGTCCACCACGCTATTGATGCACTCAGTCAGTCCGATGGTGCCGACCTCAGGTAGTTACAGGTAAGCGCATTGGGTGGTTGCACGACTCCAAGCCTGAGTTCAGCCGGGTCCATCTGCAGTTTTTCGGCGATCTTGTCGAGCTGAACTTCCTGGCCGAAACGTGGTTGCGGTGTCCCGTGGCCACGTTTGGGTCCGCAGGGTGGTTTGTTGGTGAAAACCCGGCAGGCATCAAAGCTGTAACGGGGTAATTGATAGGTAACCGGTTGCAGGACAGTTGTATAAAAGGTGCTGGCAATTCCGTAGGAGCCATAGGCGCCGCCATCCAGCAGCGTTTGCAGGTGCATCCCGGTCAATTTGCCATCGTTGTTTACACCGGTGCGGAATTTCATCGTCACCTGGTGGCGGCCACGGTGGCAGAAAAACACCTCTTCACGGGTCAGGCAGATCTTGACCGGACGACCCAGCAACAGGGAAGCCCTGCTTACAATAATTTCGTGGTTGAACGGGTCCGTCTTGCCGCCAAAACCGCCACCATTGGGGCAGGCGATGACGCGGATATGGGCCGCCGGCATTTCCAGTGCCTTGGCCAGCGCGCGGTGAACGTAGTGTGGACACTGGGTACTCGACCACAGCGTGACCCTGCCATCAGGGTCGCTTGAGGCGACCGAAGCGTGCTGCTCCATCGCCATATGTGTGTTGCCTGCGTAGAAAAACGTATCCTCGAAAACGTGATCAGAGCGTTCCAGCGCTTCATCCACATCACCGAAGGAATAGCTCAGTCGCCGGTGGATATTGCCTTCTTCGGCATAGTCATGCAGTGGTGATTCTGTTGCTTGCAGTGCCTCGGCCACCGATGCGGTGGTCGGCAGTGGCTGGTAACTCACATCGATCAGGGCCAGGGCATCGCTGGCAGTTTGCTCATCAATGGCAATCACGGCGGCTACCGGGTCACCGACAAAGCGGACCTTGTCACGGCACAGGGGGCGCTCATCCTGGCTGACCGGCAGTATGCCGTACTCTACCGGGAAATCCTCACCGGTAAGCACCAGGTGTACACCGTGGTGGGCACTGGCGCGTGATACATCCACATTTTCAATCAGGGCGTGCGGCTGTGTTGAGCGCAGCAGTTTGCAATGCAGCATGCGTGGCAGCGTGATGTCGTCGGCAAAAAGGGTTTGGCCGGTAAGCTTGGACAGGGCATCGACACGCACACGCGATTTGCCGATGATTCTGAATTTATCCGCAGATCCAGTTCGACCGGTCATGATTCCAGCTCCGACGATTCGGCGTCCCGTTCATTGATCGCCAAAGCTGCCTGTTCCACCGATTCAATAATTTGCTGATAACCGGTGCAGCGGCACAGGTTGCCTGACAGTGCTTCGCGGATTTGTGGTCTTGTCGGCTTGCTTTCGGCCTCCAATAAGGCCCTGGCAGTCATCAGCACGCCGGGTGTGCAATAGCCGCACTGCAAACCACCGTGTTGGGCGAATGCCAGTTGCAAGGGATGTAACTGACCGTTGACGGACATGCCTTCAATGGTTTCGATTTTTGCGTCTTCACATTCGAGCGCCAACAACATGCAGGACAGGACCGGTTTGCCATCGAGCAATATCGTGCAGGCGCCGCACTCACCCAGTTCGCAGCCGTGTTTGGTACCAGTCAGGGACAGATCTTCTCGCAAAACTTCGAGCAGTGTTTTACCCGGGTTAACCAGCACCTGCATGTCTTCGTTGTTAACGTGCAGGTGCAGTGTGGTTTTTTCCGGCCTGTTCATGACATCAGTTTCCCTAGAGGATGCTCTCCCAAAGAGATCGGATTTCCTCCGGTATCGGTATCACTTCGTTGCTGTCCAGGTTCATGTAAACCTTGGTGATTTTTGCAGAAAAACAAAGTTTCGAATCCTTTTTTCTGCGAATTCTGTAGCTGAATACAGCAGAACTGCGGCCGATCCTGTCGACCGACAATTTGACCAGGGCAATATCGCCATAGCGCAGGGGTGCGGTGAACTCCGAACTGATGGCGACGGTGGGAAAACCGCGGCGTTTTTCATTGATCAGCTGCGGGTAGGAAACGCTGGCTGCGTCATCAAAAAAATCTTCAAACGCCTTGTGACAAAGGTGAAAAAATTGTGGGTAATAAACGATGCCCGCCCCATCAACGTCATCAAAGCGTATCTTTAGCAAACTTGTGAATGCCATGGCTGATTATCCGGTTACTTGAGGTTCAAGACCGAGTGTGCGCCAGGCACTGACAGGGGTCAATGCAGTACAGCTCAGGCCAGCACACAAGACAATGCCAGGCGCTGTGACAGCTCGAAATCGCAACTCTCCAGGAAGCCGAGCAGACCAAAATTATTCCAGTAGACCTCGGACCTGACCGATTCCACCTGCAAGGTCGACAGGTTACCCAGCAACTGGGCGAGCAGGGCATGTCCTACGTGCTGAGAGCGGAATGCTTTCGCAACACCGAGGGTATCGATGACCGCTTCGGTGTCCGCACGGCCAAATTCACCGGTATCCACCCGCGCCATCATAAAGCCGACCACCATGCTGTCGATTTCTGCGATCAGCGATATTCTCACGCCTGATTCAAACAGCACTTCCTGGAATTTGCGCTTGAAGAAATCCCGGCGCTGGTGGCCGGTGATTTTTGCATCAATACGCACCACCTGTTCGAGATCGTCCTGGGCCAGCGAGCGTACCAGGACCTCATCGCGTGACAGGTCATCGAATTCATCGCGACTGGGGTCGCTGTAATCGGGTGTGGCGCGTTCAAGTATCAGGCGCGGCGCCATTTTGAAACCGGTGCCGGCAAAAAAGTCGAGCATTGCCGGCTGATCCCAGCCAGCCTGGGTCTGCAATTCCCATGCCGCCGCGTGTGCGGATCTCGGACATCAGTTGCGCCATGAGGTCATGTCCGAGGCCATGCCCCCGGCTTTCGGGGTCCACCGCCATGGCATCCAGCACCGCTATCAGCTCGTCGCTGCCGAATTCGCCCTTCAACATATGGCAGCAGACAAATCCGACCAGCTCCCCATCCCGGGCTGGCACCCATCGAGATGAAACGCGAGCGGATGTTTTTCCTGTGCCTCAAACCGTTTGGCAAAAAAATCACGCCGGTGACTGAGGTTGGTGGCATTGTCCAGACGTACGACAGCATCCAGGGATGATGTGCCGATGGGCGTGATACTAGTCATGTAACATCTCGTATTTCATTTGCAGTTCTTCTTTGGATTCCTGGAAATCCGGGTTGGGTACGATGCAATCGTCAACCGGGCAAACCAGTATGCACTGTGGTTCTTCGTGCTCACCCACACATTCGGTGCAGCGCAGCGCGTCGATTATATAGGGATCGCCCTCTTCAATGGCCTCGTTGGGACATTCCAGTATGCACGCATCGCAAACTTCGCAGTTGTCTTTGATCAATAATGCCATCTTCTATCTCCTGTTATACTTTAGGATACCTTGGCAAGTGCTTCCATTCGTTGAAGTTTCTCGTATCTGAATGCACCCCATAATGCGGCGCCGATGGCACCCGCGTAGATCGAATCAGGATGGCTACGCGCCGTGATTGTAAGCTTTTGCTTGGCCATTGACTCATTCAACGCTGCCATCAGGCCTTCATCGAGCGCCAATCCGCCGGTTGCCAGCGTGATGCCTTCCTTGACCTTGATGACACGCAACAATTTAGCCAGTCTGCCCGCCATGGACAGGTGTATGCCCTTGAGGATGTTGGATGCGCTAATTCCGCGCGATACCATGTTAATAACATCCGTTTCCGCCAGAACCGCACAGATACTGGATACAACTTCCGGGTCATCGGCTTGTTGGGAAAGGCTGCCGATCTCGTCCTGGGCGATACCGAGGTAGCGGGAGATATTCTCCAGGAACTGGCCGGAACCCGAAGCACACTGGGATGTCATGCGGTAGTCGAGCACCTTGCGGTGTTCATTCATCTTCACAGCACGCCCATGCAAAGCACCGATATCCAGTACAGCCCGGGCTTCCGGATCGAGGTAAATGGCGCCCCTGGCATGGGTGCTCATCGAGTAGAAATGACCGGTACGGAAGGGGATGGTTTCGCCGTCACCGGTGGTGGCAACGTAGTCAACATCATCACGTGTCAGGCCGGCTTCGGCGAGCACGCTGTCATAACCTTTTTCAGCCAGTTCAAACGGGTCGCGTTGGCGTATGCGGTCAGCACGTCTTGCCAGCCATTCAATATTGTCGTCCTCGACCTTGAACAGGGCGAATTTGATCGTTCCAGTGCCGAGGTCAACTCCTGCTGTAATTGTCATTTCAAGCCTCTCTTTTAAGCTGCTACGGCACGGCGCGCGAATTCGGCTGCGCCCAGTGCACCGGTATAGATTGAGTCAGGGTCGATGTTGATAACCACATCGCCATAGTTTTCCTTGATCAGTTTCTTCAGTTCCTTGACCGCAGCTTCGTTCTTGGCGACACCGCCGGTAAAGGTGAATTCCGAAGTCACACCACCCGAACGGGAGATGATGGAAATCGCCCGCAAGACGATGGCGCGGTGCAAGCCAGCCAGGATATCCGCGCGCTTCTCACCCATGGCCAGACGGTCACGCAATTCCGCGCCGGCAAAAACCGTGCAGGTCGAGTTGATGCGTATTGTCTTGGTGGCCTTCATCGCGATGGGGCCCCAGTTCATGCAGCCCGATATTCATTTCGTCGGCAATATAACCGAGGTAACGGCCACAACCGGCGGCGCAACGGTCATTCATCTGGAAATTGACCACGATACCCTTTCTCATCAATCTGGATGCCCTTGGTATCCTGGCCACCGATGTCCAGCACCGTGCGGGTATTGCCGGGTACATCAGGTGAGCGCCCAGCCCGTGGCAAAGAATCTCCGAGCGGATGTGTTCCTTCGGGAAGGGCAGGCGGACACGTCCGTAGCCGGTGCCCGACCACGTAGGTTTCTTCCAGTTCGACGGCCAGCGCCTCATTGACCAGGTCACGGATGCTCTGCGCATCGACGGGCAGGTCATCCTGCTCGCCCATGACACGTTCAAGCGCGCGTAAAAAGGTAGCGACCAGGTTTTCGGCAGGCGGCCGGTTTTCCGTTTCAATAATGGACTTGTCATAAATATTGATCAGCACATCAAACGGCAGCCCGGCTTCTTCTGCGACAGCTTCCGCCTGGTTCATGTACACCGAACCTGCCAGATCGCGGAAAAAATCGGACTTTCTTTCGACACCCGGGCCAAACAGTTTTGACAGCTCGGTCTCCATGCGGTCGAAAGTTTCGTTCAGGGCCTGCTGCCAGTTCCTTGCCAATTTCAGCGTGGCGCAGGTCGGCGCCATTGTGCAGGCAGGTCTGTTTCAGGGCGTCGAGTTGGTTGAGAAAAAGCTCGAGACGAAAATTGCGCTCCAGCGCCGCCAGCAGATTCATCGACCTTCCCTTCATTTCCGGGACCTGGCTCAGCGCCCGCTGGCAGAGTTCCAGCCGTGTGCCTGACCACCGCTTCGAGCTTTGACACCTTGCTTGCCGTGTCATAGTTGGAGCGCGAGTTGGTAATGCCGCGGCCCAGTATCTCGCCACTCGAATCCATCATGACCGCCTTGGTGGTGGTCGATCCGAGGTCAATTCCGATAAAACACTTCATGCTGCAATCCCTTCTCGAGTTTATGCTGCCGAGCGTGCGCCCTGGCGCTTTTGCTCAATCATCTGGAAGTAACTTTCCAGCCGGTTTTTGACGTTGGCCGCGGAGAAATAACGCGGGATCCACCAGGTCGGTCTCGATGAAAGCGCCCGGCTTGCCGGTGCGTTTCTCGACTTCCTGCATCATCAATAACTGGCCGGCGGAGAAGCTGTTGCAGCTCTTGATGGAATTGATCAGCAATCCGTCCGCCTGGTACTCATTGATGTATTTCACCAGCATGTCGACGCGCTGGGACAGGTTGCGATTGGTGTAGCAGCCCAGGCAGTAATCGGCCAGGGTTTCGATCGGGTGATCGGGATCGTGGCGGAAGCCCAGGTCATAAACACCGCCGACCTTGGTGTAGGTGCTGGCCACTACCACCGCACCGTCTTCATAAAACATTTTCCAGAATTCCCGGAAGTTGGTCCAGTTGGGCGGGCCTCTCGACCACCAGGCGATAACGCTCCTCCTGCATATCACCTTCCGGGGTAATCGGGTCCCTTGCCCTCGGCGATCCGCTGTTCGATTTCCTTTGCGCAGTGCTTTGTAGTAATCCACCGCCTTTTCGGTGCCGCGGAAGGCGGTAAAAATGGGGCCGATGTAATACACACCGCCAAAATAGGCGTCAATGGGGGAGGGCTTGTGCTTGGCGCTTTCGAGCACCCAGACAAAGTCGTCTTCGGCCCTGGCTGAATGGCGCAGGTTTTCGCGCAGAGCGGTCGATATCGAACTTGACGCCGCTGACTTTCTCCAGCGCGGGTATGATGACTTGCTTGATCTGTTTGACCACGTAGTCGCGCATATTCTGCGTGATGATGCCGTCACCCTCGTAGGGCACATGCAGCATCGCGGTTTCACAACCATATTCATGGCGCAGCAATTCGAACCACTTCATGAAGGTGAAACAGCCGGTGTAGGACAACAACAGCAGGTCCGGCGCCGGCATGGGCTTGCCGTTGGGCGCAATATTGCCCTTGGGACATCGAACCGATATCCGCTTTTACATAGGTGCAGACGTCTTCGGAATGCCCCATCTTTTCCGCCTGCATGACCATCATGCCGCTCTTTTTACGCATGCCGTTGTTGATCGCGTTGATCTCGGGCAGGTTGTTGAGCATGTCGAAGCACATCACCAGTTCATTGAGATTGCCCGGTACAAAAGTGGACGAAACTTTCTTGCCGGTCTCCTGTACGCTGGTCAGCGCATCGTAGTTTTCTGCGATCATCGCCTTTTGCAGCAGCATGGACGAGTCTTTGATTACTTCTGTTTGTGCGGTTGCGTTCATGTTGGTGTCCTTGTTCCGGGCTAGCTCCAGAGTTTGATCGAATCGGCGAAGGTCCCGGCCTGCTCGCGGATGGGCTGCATCTGGCCGGAGTTTTCAGCGTATTTGAATGAAATGTAGGGAATATCGTGTTCATCCATGCGATCCGCCAGCATGGGACGTTCCAGCAGCGCCGGGTCGCAGAAACTGGGGCGCGGTGAAAATCACGCCCTCGGCGCCGGTTTTTTTAACGGTAGAAAGCAGGTACTGGCCCGACGTCTTCCGCCCGGTCACAATACTTGGCCGCAGTGTCCACGGATGCGTGCAGGAAAGCGGCCGAGAGATTGGCGATCGGATCACCCTCCAGGCACATCGTCCACCAGCCAGCGGTTGATCAGCATGTAGTCGTCATCGACGATGTAACAGCCGGCCATCTCGATCGACCGGATCAGGTTCAGCGGTGGTTGCTCGCAGAACGCGCCGTTGATGACAATCTTGCAATTATCGCGCACCGGTCTTTCTTCTATGGCCGCTGCAGCCAGGTAGTCACTCAGTACCTGGTTGTGTTCCTCGACCGGCAGAACCATTCCGGCGCGCATCAGCAGGTAGACCTCGACCGAGGGTGCCTTCGAGGGTTGCGCCGCCCGGAAGTCGTAGACTTCATTGATCAGGCGGCGGTTCTCGTTGTAAATCGCGGTTGATTCACGCAGGGCTTCATCGGTGATGGTAACGCGCCGAGTTTTTCCAGGCCAGCCATCAGTTCCCTGAGCTCCTGGGTGTAGTACTCACCGCCGATTCCGTCCTGGAAGTTTTGCGGGACGTCGAAGTAACGCACATAGGTATCCGGGAACATAAGCTGCCACATGCCTGACAGGTTCCGGATCACGTCACAGATGCTTGGAAACAGCATGCCGTCGACGAAGTCCAGTTTCTTGGTCAGGCCAAGCTCGATGGTCGAGCGCGGGATGCGGCAAATATAACTCTGGTAATAGGCATCGCCGTGGATGACCTCCATCTGGTCGCCGCCACCGAGTATTCCCAGGGGCAGCATGCCGGCGGCATGGATGATTTCCCGTGGTACGTACACCGGCATATAACCGATGACCTTGCGTTTGGGGTCAGCATCTTTCCACTCGCGTGCACTGGTGAAATCCAGGTCGTCGTAAAGGGCCTGGCAACGGGCAATGATTTCAGCGGTAGACATTAGTCCCTTCAACGGATCCTAGTGGTTCTTCCAGCTTGCCGTGCGTTTTTCCACGAAAGCCGTCAGGCCCTTCCAACGCGTCGTGGGTTTTCATCAGTTCATCGATATAAAGTTGTTCTACTTGCGCGATTTTTTCCTTGATCCGATCCCAGGCTCTGCAAGCGTGCGGCCCGCACTGCGAAACGTAAGGAACTCGAGCTTAACTGGGCGAGGTGTTTCGTCAAACCAGCGCAGGGCCGCCGTTTCCGGGCTTTGGTCCACGCCTGGACCAGGCCCCATGCGCAAATGCTTCTTCGGCGGAAATACTGCGTCCCGGAAAACAGCAGGTCTTCAGCATTTGCCTGGCCGATACGTTCCGGCAGCAGGCAGGAGGCAGCGGGCGCAAATACCGCCAGCTTGATTTCCGGGCTGGCCGAATTTTGCATCGGTGGCAGCAAAAATCTGACTGGCGCCACAGACGACTTCCAGTCCCGCCACCCAGACACTGGCCCTGAACCGCTGCCAGGATCGGCACCGGGTATTCCAGCATCCTGATAATCAAGCCGTGCAGCTGCTGAGCATGTCGGCGCATTGGCCGGGCAGGTGCTCTTCCACACTTGCGCCAAAGCTGAAATGCGGGCCCTCGGCATCCAGCAGGACACACGAGATATCCGGATTGGATACATGATCAGAAAGCGCGTGGTCCAAAGCTGCAATCATGGCCGCGTCGACCAGATTGGCCTTGGGCCTGGCAAGACGCAGCCGCAGAAGACTGCCGTCGCGGTCCAGCCACACTTTGAGTGGGGAATCTGTCATTTGTTACCTGGCATCAGGCTCTCAGTGACATCTCTGGTCCAGGGCGTACCCCTGGCCAGCGCCTGGCGCAGTGCAACGAAATCAATCTCACGCCCGGTTTCCCGTGTGCCTTCATTGAATGCACGGAATCCTGCACGCGCCTCGGTCATCATGTTCAGCGCCAGCCAGGCGCGTGAATCTTCATGATTGCGGTTCCAGGCTTCCAGCTTGGGTTTGCGCAATTCTTCCAGGCTCTTGGTCATGCAGTCGGGGAAGGTCAGCAACAACTTGGCGCACATCGCCTCGACGGCTTCATCCAGCAGGCTGAGATCTACCTCGCCGCTTTTGAACACGCTTTGCCGGCGCCAAAATCCGCACCGGTCTTGAACTCGCCATGTACGATGCGCCCGTATTGATCGAGGAATTGATCGGTAATGACCATGGGATTGGCGACGAACTCGCCATCCACCTTCAGCGCCGGCACCAGGCCTGAAGCAATGCCCAGCCGGTATGCTTTATGGGCAGAGAAGGGCTCACACAAGGTACCGGAAACCATCGCCTGTTCGGCGCCGATCATCAAGGGCAGGAAATCAGTCGCGCCACCGATTGCAGCGGAACCGTGCTTGGGGCCTGCCTGGCCAAAATTCGCCAGGTCCTGGGTGATGGTGAAGTCACAGGCCATTCCAATTTCCTGGCCACCACCGATTCTCATGCCGTTGACCCGGCAGATGACGGGTTTGTCGCAGCCCAGAATGCTGGAAACCATGTCGTTGAACAGGCGCATGTATTGCCGGTATTCCTGCGGGTTGCCCGCGTAATACTCGGCGTATTCCTTGGTGTTGCCGCCGGTGCAAAATGCCCGGTCGCCGGTTCCGGTGAATACGACGCAGACCACATCACGTGCATTTGAAGCTGCGCGGAAAGCCAGGATGACACTCTTCACCATTTCCGTGGTGTAGGAATTGAACTGGGCCCGGGTTGTTCAGCGTAATCCAGGCATTGAACAGCCGGGAACTTCTTTTCCGTCGGGTGTCTTTGCCGGTTTCTTTTCAAACAACACACCGGCATCCATCGGAGCATCCACCAGGTTGTGGTCGATCAGCGTTTCGGGTGCCGTTTGTGCAGAAATCTCAGGGGTAGTGGCCATGTTTTTGCGTTTCCTGCCTTGTATTCAAAGATAGAGAATGTTAATTGATATGTACTATACTGCTCTTTATGACAAAAAACTAGTGATTTATGTCATATAAGTGGTATTATAATGCATATTCCACGGAGAGATACGGTAATGAATCGTCAGAATTTATCCATCGCACTGACCGGCAGTGGCGGATCAGGTGTCATGACCACCGGTAACATGTTGCTGGAAGCCGCGGCACAGGCCGGCTGGTATGGATTCATGGGTCGTTCCGCCGGTCCCCAGATAAGAGGGCGGGGAAGCCGCAGCACTGCTCCGTGTATCGAGCGAACCCGTAGAGTCGCCCGACGACAGTTTTGACCTGGTGCTGGCGATAGACCCGGGCAGCATGGGCAGGTTTGTCGCAGAAATACCGTTGCGCAGCGACAGTCTGATCATCAGCGATGCGGAAGGCGGGCGCAGAAGCAGCAGTCTTCCGGAGACACCGGCTAAGGTGGTGGATCTGCCGATGAAGAAACTGGCAAAAACCGTGAAAGGCGGTCGCCCCAATATGATTGCCCTGGGGGCTGTCGCGAAAGTTATCGGGCTGCCCGAGGCTTCCATCTATTCAATTCTCGAGAAAATACTGAAATCCAAAGGCCCGGACGCTCTCGAAGCCAGTTGGGCCTGTGTCCAGGCGGGGTTTGCCGCCGGGGCAGACCTGCCAAAGTTTGCCGGCCCGCCGATCAAAACCCCAATAAATGACAAGGCTACCCAGGAACGCTGGAGCTTTACCGGCAACGAGGCTGCCGGATTAGGAGCAGTACGTGGCGGTGTTCGTTTTGTTGCAGCCTATCCCATTACACCGGCAACGGAAGTACTGGAATGGCTGGCTGGGTTCTTTGCCAAAGATTGGCGGTGTATTGGTCCAGGCCGAGGATGAACTGGCTTCGATCAACCAGATTATTGGTGCTTCATTTGGTGGCACGCCTTCATTGACGGCAACATCAGGCCCCGGCCTTGCCCTGATGACCGAATCAATTGGCCTGGCCGTATGTTCGGAAGTGCCGGTGGTGATACTGGATGTGATGCGTTGCGGCCCATCGACCGGGATCGCGACCAAGAGCGAACAGTCGGATCTCAGTATTGCCTTGAACGGTTTGCATGGTGACGCCCCGCACCTGGTGCTGGCTCCGACTTCGGTGACGGATTGTGTGTTTACCACCCAGTGGGCGGTACACCTGGCCGAATCGTTGCAGACCGCCGCCATCGTGTTGTCAGACCAGTCTCTTGGCCAGACGCGGGCTATTGTGAACCGTCCGGCTGATATTGCCTTTTTGGCGAAGCGCCGGGTGCCGGAACAGTTTGCAGAGGAATACTACCGTTACGCAGTTGGAGATTCCGGCGTATCGCCCATGTCGATTCCGGGCCAGGCGGGCGGCCAGTACACGGCCGACGGACTGGAGCATACCGAGAAAGGCGCACCATCAAGCCTGCCGGAAGACCATTTGGCACAGCTTGAAAACGTGAACGCAAGATCATCGATTTTCGACTACGGTGAGCACTGGGCTGACCTGGAGGGTAGCGGCGAGACAGCAGTCATTACATGGGGCTCCACCACCGGTCCGGTCCGGGAGGCGTTGTCGCGTTTGCGGGAGCAGGGTGAAGATGTCCGCCTGATTGCCATACGCCTGTTGGCTCCCGAACGACCGGTTGAAATGGCTGCTGCACTCAAAGGTATAAACGGCTGCTGGTGTGGAACAGAGCCATTCCAAACAGTTTCATCGTTATCTTCGGGCAGCCTATGATTTGCAGGCTGAGGTCAGGGTGTTCAATCGTCCCGGACCGCTACCGTTTCGTCCCAAATGAAATTATTGACAGTTATAAATGGGACTGGGAGAGGGGGCAAAAACATGACAAGTGAAACAGCATGTGTGCAGCTTCAGCCGAAACAGTACAAGTCGGGAGTCAAACCTGTCTGGTGCCCGGGTTGTGGTGATTTTGGCGTCCTTGGTTCAATCACCAAGGCGCTTTCCGGGTCTGCAGATTCAGCCCTGAGAATGCTGCCGTTATTTCCGGTATTGGTTGTTCTTCGAGGATGCCGACATACCTGAATACCTACGGATTTCCACGGAGTGCATGGCCGCGCGCTGGCGCTGGCAACGGGCCTCAAGGTGGCCCGCCCGGACCTGACCGTCATCGCAACCGGCGGTGATGGTGACGGGTTTTCCATTGGTGGCAATCATTTTCTGCATACCTGCAGGCGCAATCCCGACATGACCTATATCGTTATGGACAACCAGGTGTATGGCATGACCAAGGGCCAGGCGTCGCCGACCACCGGGCCAAACTGGGAAAAAGGCAAGCTCACACCCCGGTGGCACCGGGTATCAACCCGTTCCAGCCCATTGGTTATCGCACTGGCATCAGGCGCCAACTTCATTGCGCGTACTTCCAGTTCAGATTCAAACGGTACCGCCAGGGTCATTATGGAAGCGATCAGGCACCCGGGTTTTTCCATGGTGCAGATACTCAGCCCCTGTGTGACCTTCCGGCCGGAACAACGCGAGTGGAAGAACATATTAATACCTGCGCCCATGGAGGCGACATCGGATCCTGCCCAGGCCGCGCGACGGCTGTTGACTGATGAAGGCTTGTATACCGGGATACTTTATGTGGGTGACCGGCCTGCTTACCAGCCAAAACTGGAATCCAGTATCGATAATATTGCAGAACTTGATGAGGAGTTCCGGGCTATGAGTGGCAGTATCAAAGGACCAACACGTACCATTGCCAGCGCTGAAGAGTTGCTGGCCTATTCACTGGCCCTGGAAACAGAAGCGGTTGAGCGTTTTAACGACCTTGCAGACCAGATGGAAATGCACCACAACTACGAGGTCGCCGACCTGTTCCGCAAGCTTGCAAAAATTGAGGGCTTGCATATAGAAAACGTCAACAGGGCCTCAGCGGGTAAACAATTGCCAAGTCTGCTGGCCTGGGAATTCGAATGGGATGGCGGCGAGTCCCCGGAAGGTGGTGCGATGGAAGACGCGCATTACCTGATGCAGCCCTGGCATGCCATTGAGCTGGCGATGCACGGGTGAAAAGCGTGCGGTCGCATTTTTCCGCCATGTAGCCGATACGGCCACGGATGACAAAGTGCTGAAGATGGCGCTTGAGCTGGTCGAAGAGGAGGAAGAACACGTGGCATTGCTGAAAGAGTGGCAGGAACGCTTCCCGAACCCGATGAAGGCTGGGATGAAGACCTCGATCCACCCACCATGTTGGAGTAAGAACAATGAGTTACGCGATCAAGCGTTGGGAGATGAGATCTGCTGATGAGCCGCTGGTAGAAACCGAAGTCGAGCCTGCATGACGGCGAGGGCCAGGTACTGGTCGAGGTGGCGGGTTGTGGTGTTTGCCATACGGACCTGGGCTTTTATTACGATGGCGTGCGCACCCGGCATGCGCTTGCCGCTGCGCTGGGCCATGAGATCAGCGGCCGGGTGGTGCCACCGGTGCCCGGTGCCGAAGCGTGGCAGGACGTAAAGCGGTGGTTATTCCCGCGGTCATGCCTTGCGGTGAGTGTGATGTGTGCAAGCGCGGCCTGGGAAATATCTGCAGCCGGCAGCTGATGCCGGGCACGACATGCATGGTGGTTTCGCCAGTCATATCGAGGTTCCGGCGCATGGGCTATGCCCCGTTGATGAGCAAAAACTGGCGGCGGTGGGCCTCAGCCTGGCAGATGTTTCGGTACTCGCCGATGCAGTCACCACACCTTACCAGTCAGCGGCACAACTGGATATTCAGCCCGGCGACCTGGCCATCGTGGTCGGTGTCGGTGGCGTAGGCGGTTACGCGGTGCAAATTGCCAGTGCCATGGGCGCCAAGGTCGTGGCCATAGACGTGGTGCAGGAAAAACTTGAGAGTCTGACGGATTATGGTGCTGACCTGATCATCAACTCACGTGATATCTACGGCCGTGATTTGAAAAAAACCGTCAAGGCGTTTGCCAAAGAAAACGGTTTGCGCCAGACTGAATGGAAGATATTTGAATGTTCCGGTACCGGGTCCAGGGACAGAAAACCGCGTATGGGTTGCTGACTTTTGGAGCCAGGCTGGCCGTGGTCGTTTTACCATGGACAAAGTGGAGGTCCGCTTATCCAACCTGATGGCTTTTCATGCCCAGGCGGTGGGTAACTGGGGTTGTTTACCCGAATATTACCCACCCGCGCTGGATTTGGTGCTGGATGGAAAAATCTCGATGAAACCGTTTATCCGCCAGTTTCCCCACTGGCGCAGATCAACGAGGTATTTACGGCATCGCATGCCCATGAAATTGAGCAACGCCCCATTTTGGTACCCTGAGAACCATGGCATCAGTAGAAAAAGAAGCGCCGGAAGAATTACTTGAAGACCTTGGCCGCAAGGTAAGGGCGCTTCGAGCAGGGCGTGGCATGACCCGCAAGATGCTGGCGCATGATTCTGCCGTTTCAGAACGCTACCTGGCGCAACTGGAACAGGGGCAGGGCAATATATCGATAGGTTTACTGCAGCGCGTGGCAAAGGCCTTAAGGACAAACCTCGGGGAGTTACTGCGTGGTGGCAATGATTTTTCCGCCGAACAAGTGCTGATCAATGAACTGGTCCAGCGACTGGATACCGAAGATCAGCACCGTGCATTGCAGTTGCTGTACCAGAATTTTTCCGCCACGCACGATTGCAGGCGTATCGCCCTGGTCGGAATGCGGGGTGCGGGTAAGACCAGTCTTGGCAGGCGGCTGGCGGAACAACTCGATGTGCCTTTTGTTCAGCTGGTGACGGAAATCGAGAAGCTTGGCGGCATGCCGGTTGCGGAAATCCTGTCCCTGTCAGGTCAGGATGGTTACCGTCGCCTGGAAGAGAAGGCCCTGTTTGATGTGTTGGCGCGTCTGGACAAATGCATTATTGAAACGGGTGGCAGTATCGTTTCTGAATCCAAGCTGTTCAATGTCCTGCTGACCACCTGCCATGTTGTGTGGGTCAAGGCTTCGCCAGAGGAACATATGCAGCGGGTTATCGATCAGGGTGACATGCGTCCGATCGAGAGCAATGACGATGCGATGGCTGATTTACGCCGTATTCTCGAAGCACGTGAACCTTTTTATGCGCAATCGCATGCAATTATAGACACCACGGATGCCAGGCTCGAAAAAAGCTTTGGGCAACTGCTCTCTTCTTTATCCAAAAAATGCCTGGAAGACGGGATCGCAATTAAGATCAGTTTTGGGAAATAAATAGCCGCGCTATCATTGGTTCAATGATCGATTGAGTATCGTTGCCGTACCTCCGGCCCCAACGCTTCTTTCAACGGATCCAGGTGTGCCTCGAAATTTCTCCATTGCTCCAGGCCTTCCTTGTAGATCGGTTTACGGACCTGTTCCGAACTCGGTGTCCGTATGGCCCGGTCGGTTTCGTAAAACTTCAGGCATTGTTCCTCAAACTCCAGACCGCAGTAGTCCAGCAGAGCACGGATTTGCGCTTCGGTATCGGTCACCATTTCCTCGTACTGCACACGGTACACCCGGCCCGGTAAAACCGTGTCCCAGTGGTCCATTAACCTGACGTAATCCCGGTAGTACTTGCCGATATCTTCAAGTCCGTAGGTAAACGTCTGGCCATTGGCAAACAATTGCTTGAAACCCGAAAAACAACCGCCCATCGGGTGGCGCCGTGCGTCGATAATCTTGCTGTTGGGCAATATCAGGTGAATCAGGCCGATATGCCGGAAATTATTGGGCATCTTATCGATAAAAAATGGCGTGTCGCTACGTTGAATACGGGTGGTTTTCAGGTAACTCTCACCCAGTTCCCGGAATTGCTCCGCTGTCATTTCGGCGAGGCACTCCGGGTACTTCCCCGATGGATTCTTGCGGGATTTTTCACCAAGTTTTCTGGAAATCCCGATGATATCCTGTAGCTCCGAAGTTCCCTCAACCTGTGAATGGCTGGCCAGTATCTGTTCCAGCAGCGTTGAACCGGCGCGCGGTAGACCTACGACAAAAATCGGGTCAGGCGCCTGGTAACCCCAGCCCTCGTGCTGCTCAAAAAATGTCTTACCCAGGGCCCTGACCTGCCGTACCGACTCAAGAACATTGATTTTGGGATTATGCCGGTGTTCGATCCGGCGGATGGCGTTGCCGCGCCGGTAAAATTTGAAGGACTCATCATATTCACTGCGATCTTCCAGCGCTTTACCGAGTGCAAAAGCCAGGTGTGCCTGATCATCGGCGTCGCCGCCTTCAGCGGTGACCTGTTTGCGCATGTTCTCGATATCATCGTCACCGAAACGAAAGGTCTTCAGGTTTGCCAGGCTCCAGTAGGCTTCACCCACCTCCGGGCTCAGACGAACGCATTTCCTGTAGGCCTCAATGGACTCATCCAGCCTGCCCACCGTTTTCAGGGTGTGACCGTAGCTCATCTGGGCCCTGGCCTGGTTGGGATAGTTTTTCAGCACTTTTTCGTAAATTTCGAGTGCCTCCCTATTATTTCCGATTCGGACCAGGATTGTGGCTTTCAGGGTCAGGAAATTGGGATTATTCGGTTCCAACGTGAGTAATCTCTCAGCTTCATGTATCGCACTTTCCGGTCTCTGTGAGCGTATTAAGACCATTGCATAACTGTGTCTTGCTGCATGAAAATCCGGTGCCAGTTCCAGGCAGCGCTCCAGCAAATGCCTGGCGTCTTTCAAATGTCCGAGCTTGACGCCGATGTCGGCAAGAACCCGGATTGCTGTCACATCGACGGGATATTTTTTTAGCAATTTTCGGACAATTCGTTCGGCCTTGCCCAGCTTGCCGTCGCGTAACAGCTTGATGGCCTCGATCAGCTCAGGATGACGTGTTGAGAGTTCAAAATGCCGTTCAAAAGCCTGGCGACTGCCGTCCTCATCACCGGCCACCTTCAATTGGTGGCCAAGGCTTTGCCAGGAAAGTGCATGTTTTGGGTCTAAAGTAGTGGCTCTGCGTAAGGCGTTAATCGCATCATCACCGCGCCCGACTGCGCCGAGACATTGCGCTATTTCGTGTAGAAAATCCGGTGAATCACGATACTCGGCAAGCAGAGGTGTCAATACATCCAACCCTTTTTGAGGCATTGACTGCAGGCGGTAAGCGTAGGCCAGTATCCGTTTTGCTTTGATTGTATCGGGGTAAATGTTGAGAATCTCATGCGCTTGCTCCTCCGCCAATCCCGGATCGTGAGCGAGCAAATCAACCGCGTTTCTGAGGGCAGTTTGCAGATCACCATTATCGACTTTGCTGGATACTGACATGGCCTATATTATCCACGTTTAGCGCCTGAATGGGTGTGATTTTATTTGTTGCGTAATACTCAACTGATTCGCATTCCCAATTGCCTTTCTGGACTTGTTTCTTTACCTATGGGTCATCTCGAAAATAAATTGTTTGTATGCTGATATTTCTGGGTTAAGATCACGAGGATAAATCACAAAAAAAAATAAAAATCTAAAAGAAATACAAAACTACAGGGTAGATA
>PVMK01151547.1_pt1 | contig 40562 bp, 37 predicted proteins | sample 1853481 | NCBI WGS metagenome assembly PVMK01 (sample SAMN08533507, study PRJNA380276) | Marine sediment metagenome, whole genome shotgun sequencing project.
GGCCTTGAAAGCATTCAACAGGTCTTCCGGCACTTTGATGCTGATCAGCTTGCTCTTGACCGGCCCGCTCCCATGCAGGCGGCGAAAATCGTCGAGGAAACGGAGAACCTGGTCGGCCGTCATGTCACGGCAACGCTCCAGGTATTCATCGCTGAAATATTGAACCGCCTTCATTGCAATTTCTCCAGGGCAGCAACATCCGACAGATCCTGTGGGCGGCCACTGGCATGCTTCATTTCAATTAGTTCCTTGATGCTCAAAACGAATATTGGCCCTTGGGCACTGTCCAGGCGTTGGCGCCGCCTGCCTTTGAGGTCATAGTTGATGATGATATCCACCTGTTCGGTCAGGTTTTCAGGATTATGGAAATTCCACGCGTTGAGGTTTCTGTTTTCTATATATTCGTCACGAAATTGAAATACGTTTTCGGCAGTGACCGGCAGTCTGGAGACAAGCTGAATTTCATTGAGCGACTTTTCAGCATTTTGCAATGTACGCAGATCCCAATTGATCGCAATATCTATATCAACAGTTCCCCTCACTGCGCCGTGCAATGAAACGGCATGGCCACCAACCAGCGCATATCGAATCCCGCCTGCCGCCAGGGCGTCACAAACCTTATTGATAAATAGCTGAGACATGGTATATACCAGTATATACCATCAAGTTAAAATTCAAAATCAGCTATCACACGCCTCGTTGTAAATTCCTATGAGTATTGGTGCAAATGTCCTCATTTGAGCTTTTTCATTCCAGCGCAAACTTGATTGGAATATAACTTGGGATGGAATGGTCGCTAACGGGGCCTGCTACTACGAACATTAAAAATACAACGATATAGGTCAGACTCTATACGGTCACATCAAAGGAAATGAAAAATTGCTCCCCTCGGGCGTTCGCTCGAGTGCTTCCTCGATCAGATCCAGCAACCTTTCGGCATCCTCGCAGTCATAGCGAATGGAGCCGTCGTCCTCGACCAGGTTCCAATCCGTGCTTTCGATTTTGAGTTTATTTCCATCGTAACGGGGAAAGAATTCTTCATACAACTTGTTCAGGTCTTCCAGGTAAGTATCCTGGGCACTCAACAGACCGCGTTCGCTCTCCCGGACCTTACCCTCCTGGATGAGGCGTCTCTCGATGCGGGTTTTCAACTCAGCTACCTCGGTGTGTGGATAGATCACCAGATCAGGCTCGGGTATCTTGAGCTTCATCGCATCGTATTGATGGATCAAAATCATCTTTTCGCGCTTGGAAAGAAACTGATCGCGATAGTTTTTCTCAGTAAATATATAGATGTCTTCTTCCTTGATACGGTCGGTGATGGCCGAGCGCGGTGATATGGTCATGTGCCACCAGTTACGAAAGCGGCTGGAGAGGAAAAAAACCTGGGTATTGTAAGCGTGTTCCTTGCGGTCGCCGTAATAGTAATTGAGCACGAGTTCATCCACTTCTTCACGGTAAAAGTCGTAGTTCCACTTTTTCTCGATCAACTTGCACAGCGTGGTCTTGCCTGCGGAAATGTTGCCCATCACGGCGATGATTTTTTTCATGCGCAGAGTATAACCCTGCCGTCAAAACAGGAGGCAGGTCAAAACTTCGAAAATCAAATCGGCATTGGAAGTGCTTCTTTCTCACCACGCACTTGTGTCAAACTGTGGCTGGTGTATTTTCGAGGGTTCACATGGTGAATGACGGTTTCCCTGGTCCTAAAACACGCGCCGCGCTTGAACGCGGTATTCCACTATTCAAGAACGGGTTGAGGTTCGATGCCGAAATGGAGCGAGCCGGGCAACGCGGGTTTCGTTCGGTACGGCAGATCGTTATCGATAAGGCGGAGGGTGACTTTGTCTGGGACCTGGACGGTAAACGCTACATCGATTTCCAGAATGGTTGGGCGACAAATCCACTCGGCAACTGTCATCCCGAGATTCTCGAGGCGGTAGAGGCAGCCAACCGACGCTTTGGCTTCCATTACGACCATCCATTGCGCTACGACCTGGCCGAAATGCTCGCCGACATTATGCCGGGCAAGGCGCTGCCACGAACAAATTACGAGGTGTCAGGTACTGAGGCGGCCGAAGCCGCTGTCCACCTGGCGCTCACGCACACGAGGCGGCGCTACATCATTACATTCAGTTCTTCCTTCCACGGCATGAGCCTTGGTACGAAAATCCTTAGTGGCCTCAACGGCAGCTATGGTACTTATCTCGAAGGCTGGGGCGGTGGCGTTATCAAGGCGCCCTACCCGTACAGTGAGCGAATTCCGGCCGGGATGAACGAGGATCAGTACACCGAGTATTGCCTTTGGTACCTCGATAACCACATCCCCTCCTGTATAGCGGCAGCCGACAACATCGCGGGTATCCTCATCGAGCCGGGTCTCGCCGAAGGCGGTAACTGGATTCCGTCAACGCGTTTCTTAAGTGGTATTCGCGACATCTGTGACAAGAACGACTGGTTGATGATCTCTGACGAAGTGCTGACGGGGCTTGGTCGCACCGGCCGGATGTGGGGCATAGAACACTATGAGGTCGTACCCGACATCCTCGTGTACGGAAAAAACCTGTCCGGTGGCATTGCGCCGCTATGCGGAATCTCCGCACGCGACGACATCATGGGCGATAACACTGAATTCGCATCCGGCTCAACATTTGCCGGAATGCCTGCAGGGTGTGCGGCGGCGATCAGAACACTGCAGATCTTCGAACGGGACCATATCGTGGCGCATGCGAAACGGCTCGGTAATCTCGCCGCCGGAATCATGCGCGAATGGGAAACGTACAACATTGTGCGCCAGGCGCGTGGTAACGGGTTACTGCTCGGTGTGAGTTTCGGTAAGCCCGAATCAGCGGGCGTTGATGAAAAAAGACTGGTGGACGGCGCGGGCCGTTCGCGGAAAGATGCTCGAGAACGGCGTATGGGCGATTTCCGGCCGTGAGGACACGATACGAATGTATCCCGCGCTCAATATGGAAGAATCTGTGCTTCGCGAAGGACTTGAGATTATGGAAGACGCTATCCGGTACGTCGAGAAACGCGGGCACACAGAAGGCGATATCGCAGCGTACCCGAGCGGTGTTGCGGGTTTTTAGTCCATGTAACAGCGTGCGTGCTGAGTAGATAATACCGCCGCCAGTGGGAGAACAAGTGGCACAGGATGCACCCAGAATAACAACCGGCTCGCGCTGGGCATACAGCAGCGGCGGCGCCGGGTATGGCGCGCTGTACAACGCCCACTACTTCGTCCTGATCTATTACAGCCAGGTGCTGGGACTGGACCCGGGCCTGGCCGGCCTGGCGGTGGGTGTCGGCCTGGTGTTCGACGCCATCACCGACCCGCTGATCGGCTACCTGTCCGACAGCACCCGCTCGAAGTGGGGCCGGCGCCACCCCTGGCTGGTCGCCTCGATTCTGCCCTTGGGCGCTTCGTTCTATTTTCTCTGGCACCCGCCAGGCTTTGTGGCGGGCGACACGCTGCTGTTCGCCTGGCTGATGGTCTGCAATGTCTTGTTGCGCACCGCGCTCACCATGTTCCTGGTGCCGGCCTACGCCATCGTGGCCGAACTCACGTCTGACTACGACGAACGCACGCGACTGCTGACTGGCTTCCATGTCTTCTACGCGGTATTCGGCAACGGCATGTCAGTGCTGATGTATGCCCTTTGGCTGGTGCCCACCGAGGAGATTTCCGATGGCGTCATGAACGCCGCGGGTTATCAGAATGCGGGCCTGTTCGGCACCATCATAATCGTGGCAGCCGTCCTGGTGTTCACCATCGGGCTGCGGCGGTTCATACCCAGGCTCAGGCAATACCAGGTCGACAAGCCGCCCAGTCCAGGCCAGTTTTTGCGCCAGGTGGTCGATGTGTTCCGAAGCGCATCCGCGCGCGTCGTTGTCCTGGGTGGTGTGCTGTACTACGCCGGCACCGGCACCTACGTCGTGCTGTGGGTGTACATCTACAGCTATTTCTGGGGATTCACCAATGAACAGGTCGCCATCATCGCCATTCCCATGGCGCTTGCGGCCCTGTTCCTGCCGCCGGCCATGGCGCGCTGGGCGGTCGGGCGTGAGAAGAAAACCGTGGCCATCACCGGCCTGCTAGGCGCCATGGCGATCAACGTCATTCCCATCAGCCTGCGCCTGCTCGGCTTCTTCCCCGAAAACGGCAGTGAAGCCCTGTTCTTTATCATGCTAGCAGCCGGCTTTTTCGAGACCATTCTTTTCCTGGTGTTCGACGTCTGCTGGCGGTCCATGATCGCGGACCTGACCGAGCGCACGGAACTGGCGACCGGGCGTCGCAACGAGGGGGTGATCTGCTCGACCATTACTTTCACTACCAAGTGCGCCGATGGCCTGGGTACGTTGATCGCCGGTATTCTGCTGTCGCTGATCGCGTTCCCCACCGAGACTGCGGTCGGCGATGTGCCGCCAGACATTATCGCCAAGCTGGGCTTGATCTACGGGCCGTTGGTATTCCTGATCTGGATGGGGGTGATCCTGTCCATCAGTCGCTATCGCATCAGCCGTTCACGACACCAGGAAATGCTGGAACAACTGGCCGGGGGCTGAGCCCTCAGTCTTCCACCCAGGAGCCATCCGGGTTTTGCCAGGAGCCCAAGGAACCGCCAGGGCTGACGTGCCGCGCGTAACCCATGAGGCGTTGGATCGTCGTGGAATGGGACTTCGCCACTTTACGCGGCACGTTGAGGTACTGGTTTTCCTCCTGGCGCAGCCAACCGAGTGTATAAGTGTTGATCAGGCCGGCGCGCGGCGCATCGCTGCGGTTGGCACCGCCGCCATGCAGCGTGGTTCCGAGGTACAGCAACAGGGAACCGCGGGGCATGACAGCCTGCGCAATTTCGTCGACGGACTCGTCCATGATGTAGCCGGCATGCACCGGGCTGTGGTGACTGCCCAGCACCACGCGGGTGGCGCCGTTTTCTACGGTGAAATCGTCCAGTGCCCACATGGCGCTGATCTGTAATTGCATGCCGGCCAGGCGCAGGGGGTACAGGCTATCGTCGACGTGCAGCACCTGGTCCTCTTCGCCCGGCAAGATCTCAATGCCGCTCAGACTGCCAATGCGGTAACTCGTGCAATTACGCAGCAGCACCGCGTCGGCGGCAGCCATTACCCGGGGGTGCTCGACCAGGTTCGCCGCCGCGCGTGAAATGCCGAGGATGCCGGCGATGCGCAGGGTCTTGTAGCCATTGAAGTCGTCCTCGTCGAAACGCCCCATCTCATCAAAGCGCGCTCGAAAATCGACGTTCACGGCATCGATGGTCTCCGCCGGGGCCTGGTCCAGCACCACGCAGGCGCCGTCGCGCTCAAGTGCGGCGACAACTTCCTGGTCTGTGGCGTCGGTTTGGAAATACTCCAACGGCATGTTCACTCCTGGCGGTGAAAAGTCAGATCGCCAGTATAAGTCTCGGGCAGAATCGCATTCAACATGTTGACGGTGTGTACTTCTGGAAAGCCACTCCCGCGCTCACGAATATCACACAGAAAAGGCCATTTGGAGCGCTGATTAATTGGTGATGATGACCGGCGATACTCAAATCCGTACTGAAGAGATATGAGGTAGTGTCATGGTGCTCTAGACTGAATATTTCACTTACATCAATTTACTAATTTTTTTCTGGAGTTCCTCTTTGGCTAAGTTATAGAGTTCAATGTCTTTTTGATTAAAGTCACTCATATTTTTTTTGTATCTTCCATCAGGATAATTATCAGTAATTTTTTTGTTTGGGTTGATATTGTCTGACTGATAACGTATCTCTTTTTTTATGTTAAAAATATTCATAAATAGCTTGACCGAATCTTCAAAATGCTCAGTGATGCCTATAAACGCAAAATCCGTAATTTTTTTCCCGGCAAACTCGTTCGTAAACAGATCAATCGAAATTGGCTGTTGGCCAAATTCCTCTAGAGATATTTTATTATCGATAATTTTCTGATGGAGGGGAATATTTTCATTGTTGGGATTGCGAAGCCAATAATAATAATGAGAAATCGTCTTTTCAATAGGATCTCTAAGCCAGGTAATCAGTGCAGCATCGGGAAACAATTCATCATATTTGTCCATGGCGAAGTGCCCGTGAATCACTTCGATCCCCGGTGGAATAGTTGTAACCACTTTACCTCTGTGGGTCATTTGATCAGCGTAGTCAAAAAGTATTTTTTCTTCTCCGAAACACTGAATTAATATGGATCTGAAAGTCGTTCCAGCACATTTAGGAATATGCATACTAATGATCATTCTTTGCTCCTGCAAAACCGGCCCCATTTTGCGCTGATTACTCACTGTTGCCGGCCTGTATTCTGCGGTAGATGAGAGTTGCTGCAACGAGGCCAAGAAAGCTCAGGCCGCCCATCAGCAGAAACAAAACCTGATACCCACGGGCGCCCGGGTAGGCATCCAGTACCAGGCCCGAAAGAACCGGCGCGAACGCATCGGGTGTGTAGCCGATCACCGAGACCAGGCCCACCGCGGTGCCGGTAACGGCTACGGGGACGCCACCCTGTTCCAGCAGGGCGTAGTAGATTCCACGCAAGGCAAAAACGGTGGTGGCGATGAGCCCAGCATTGATCAGCAACATGGGCACAAGGGCCGGGGCACCGGGCACGAATCCGAAAAGCAGGAAGCCCGAGGTCGTGAAAAGGAACAGGCCGACAACAACCCTGGCGGTCCCGATTCGATCAGCCACGAATCCCGCAGTAATGGCGGCAAAGGCCGCAAGCGCGTATTTGCCTGCTCCGACCGCCCCGCCCCCAACATCACCCAGTCCGTAGATGTCGCTTGCGTACGGTGTGAAGTAAATCGATCCCCACATCCCTGAATTGGCCGCCAGGATGACAACGCCCAGCAACCAGATAATCGGCATCTTCAGGACGACCAGAACGGTGGCCCATGAAGACCCCGATCTCACTTTCTGAGTTTCACGCCCCGAAGCCGGTTCGTCCTTCATGACTACCCAGACCAGAACGGCCAGAACCAGGAGGGCGGACGACAACAGTTGTATGTTCTTGGAAAGCGCGGCTGAATCAGCCCCGTGGTAGGCGAAAATGGCCAGGAGTAGTGCGGTGGAAGTCACGTCGGAGATGCTCCGCCCTCCTTCGAGAAATCCGAACGCCCTTCCCTGTTCATCCTGCGGGGCCCAGTTGCGCGTGGCCTTGATCAGGGCCGACCAGAACACCAGCGCAGCCGATACGCCCCACAGGCCGTACAGCAGAAGGCATACCTCAAACGGGGGAATTCTCGAGAGAACGAAGCCGCCCATCGCGGTTATCACCAGCGCGGTACTCATAAGTTGTCGGGCAGGGTAGCGATCCGCCAGCCAGCCGCCAGGAATGAAGGTAATGAGCGAGGCGAATCCGGCGGTGCCCGAGAGCGCGCCGATCTGAGTGTGGGTAAACCCGAATGCGTTTTGCATCGGCACGTAGAATATATCGGAATAAAAAGGCAGCCAGTAAATGAAGCTGCCCGACAGGCACAGCAACACCATGGTCAGCCATCTTTCAGCAACCGAAATGGTGCACACTCCTTGAACGCACCGCTTGACGGAACAAAAGCATAACCGGCAGGCCAGCGGCGGCGACCAAGCACTGGCTGCTTAACTTGCGAAAGTCGAAATCCCAACTACCTTTCGGGTTCTTCACTTCACCCTCCTGCCAATGCGATGCGAACAATATAGTCTTTGGTGAGTTGGTGTTCGAGCTTTTCGTTCATCCAATCCTTCATTTTTCCGGCCATATCAACCCTCCTTGATGCTCTCTCACCATCATCAAGCAACTGAATAAATAGTCTCTCCCCCAAATATCAGACACTCGCGCACATTAGACACCTCGCTTAGCTCGCGGTCTGCAATAAGTTCTGAGAGTGCTTGAAAGAAATGGTGGGCCGTGTAGGATTCGAACCTACGACCATCGGATTAAAAGTCCGGTGCTCTACCAACTGAGCTAACGGCCCCCGGGAGGAGGCGGAATTGTAGGTGAATTTCCCTTCTGGCTCAAGGATTTTCCATAAATTTCAGGCGTATCTGGTGGGGTCGGGAGTCGCCGCTGCGGCGAAGCCATCCTTCCTGATCCGGCAGGAATCACAGACGCCGCAGGCGCGCCCTTCCCGATCGGCCTGGTAGCAGGATACCGTCATTGAGTAATCAACCCCGAGTTCTATGCCTTTTCGTATGATTTCGGCCTTGGTCAGATCGATCAATGGTGTCTGGATGTTGATTTCTCCGCCGTCCACTCCAGCTTTGGTGGCAAGGCGTGCCATGCTTTGGTAGGCCTCTATGAACTCGGGCCGGCAGTCCGGGTAGCCGGAATAGTCGACTGCATTGACGCCGATAAAGATATCATCGGCGCCCAGCACTTCGGCCCAGGCCAGGGCCAGCGACAGCATGATGGTGTTGCGGGCCGGCACGTAGGTTGCCGGGATACCACTGGTTTCAGTTTCAGGGACATCGATGTCGTCGGTCAGAGCAGAACCACCGATCGCACGCAGATCCAGCGGAAGAACTTTGAGCGGGACAGCCGCGGCGTCAGTCACCCGCCTCGCAGCGTCCAGTTCCGAATGGTGGCGTTGCCCGTAGTTGACCGACAACGCATAACAGTCGAATCCGCTATCCTTTGCCATCGCCAGGGCGGTTACCGAATCAAGTCCACCAGATACCAATACGACTGCTTTTTTTGCTTGGCCCATTGCTATTTTCCCGGGACATCGCCCCACAATATCTTGTGAAGCTGAAGTTGGTATCTTACCGGCAGATGGTCTCCCAACACCCACTCGGCAAGTTCCCCGGCATCAACCTGGCCCCATGCAGGAGAAAAGAGAACTTCACAATAGGATTCCAATTGCCGCTTACCAAGTTGCTCCCGTGCCCACTCGTAATCGGCGCGGGAGCAAATCACGAACTTGATCTGATCTTTCGGTGTGAGCTCATCGAGGTTGGACCAGAGGTTTTTTTCTTCCTCACCTGAATCAGGGGTCTTTAAATCCATTACTCGACTGACCCGGCGGTCCGCTTGGCTGATGTCTATTGCACCGCTGGTCTCCAGTGACACATCGAAGCCTTCATCACACAGCCGCTGCAAAAATTCAGAACAACGTTTCTGCGCCAGAGGTTCACCGCCGGTGACGCAGACATAACGGGTTTCATGCGCCCTGATCTGGTCAATGATTTCATTAAAGTGAATCCACTGACCACCGTAGAACGCGTATTCGCTGTCGCAGTACGTGCAGCGCAAGGGGCAGCCTGTGAGCCTGACGAAGACGGTGGGCAACCCGGCATGAAGAGCCTCGCCCTGGAGGGAATGGAAAATCTCGGTGATTTTCAACATGCCCTCGCGGGATTCGGCGTTTTCGGAAATGGGATTCATTCGGGTATTTTAGCTGCTATATGGAAATCGCGAATGAATTCGCTCCTACAGGGGGAGCGATGGCATTGGAAAATGTAGGAGCGGCTTTAGCCGCGATAATCGCGAATGAATTCGCTCCTACAAAACCTTAGTAATGCCCTTCCATGCGCATGCTGCGCAGGCGGTTTTCGGCTAACCGCGACAACGTGGTATCAGGATAGTATTCCTGCACCTGGGTCAACGCGGCGCGGGCGCTGTCCCACTGTTCGAGCTCGTAGTGCGTATAGCCTATTTTTAGCAGCGCGTCGGGGGATTTCGGGCTTTCCGGATACTTGTCCAGGAGAATCTGGAACGAGGTCAGCGCTATGTCGTAATTACGCGTGACGTAGTAGGACTCACCCAGCCAATATTGGGCATTGTCTGAAAAATCGCTGTTGGGGTATTGGTCCAGGAATGACTGGAAGTCTTCCGCTGCATCCGCGTAGCGCAATTCCTTGAGCGCCTGGAAAGCCTGGTTGTACGCCGCTTTCTCATCCGCGGCTGACGACGGTGCCGACTGGGTTTGCATCTGGGGCTGCCCGATGGCGGTCAGCTGCGATTGCGATTTCATCGGTGCACGAACTTCAGGCACGTCCTGGGAAGGTGAAACTGACGGCTGTTGTCGGCCGGACTGTGCGCCACTGACTGCTGCTCCAGCCCCACCCACGGGCCGGGCGTTGCGCATATCGGACAAACGCTGGTCAAGATCGAGGTACTGGTCACGCTGCCGCCGCTTGAGGTTTCCCAGTTCCCGGCTCTGGTCTTCGAGTTGGCCCCGAAGCGACCGCACCTCGTCCTGTAACTCCTGCACCTGGATAACGAGATTGGCCACCATAGCGGGATCAGCTTGCTGGGCCCAGGCCGAATTTGTGGCTGGTGCAGATACGATGATGGCCAGCGCGAAGCTGGCCATCAAGGCCTTGTAACTAACACTGCAATTCCTGATCATCTAGCGGTGTAAACAATCTCCACACGACGATTCAATGACCAGCACTCATCATCGCTGACCCGGCAGGTCGGGCGTTCTTCACCGTAGCTGACAACGGTCAGCTGGCTGCCCCTGCTGCCCTGGGCAGACAACAGGCCCGAAACGGCGTTGCCGCGGCGTTCGCCAAGACCCAGGTTGTATTCTCGCGTGCCGCGTTCATCGGCATGGCCTTCAAGCGTTACGCGGGCGCTGGCGTTAGCCGCTGCGTAGGCTGCGTGTGCTGAAACAATACCGCGGTATTCGGCACGCACCGTAGATTTGTCGAAATCGAAATAGATCACGCGCTTGGAAAGCAGGCTCTCAGGATTATCGAAATTACGCGAATCAGTGTAGTCATGCGGATCAGGCGCAGCAGCTGTATCCACATCCTTGGACGGCGCTGGCGGTTCCGGTTCTGGCTCTGCTTCCGGTGTTGTCTGGCATGCTGCCAGGGTCATTGCAATTATTAGTGCGAGAATTAATCGCCAAGCGCTTTTCATCGTTTCCTCCTGATTTTTATTTGTGAGCCGTCCTCTACGGCGTCTCGCTAAACTTATCCGGCCATTCTACCTGATAACCGGAGACCATGCGGGCTCCCTAACGTCCCCTTCACTGAGTATTAACCGTTGCCTTACGTTGCCATCTGCCGATACGGCGGATAACACGCCACGATTACCTTCCCGGGTCGCATAAAGGATCATGCTGCCATTGGGTGCAAAGCTGGGCGACTCGTCCAGCGTACCCGGCGTTAACACGGTAAATCGTTCAGTTTCTATGTCCCAGATTGCTATACGATACTCGTTTCCTTTGCCTTGTGCTACAGCTATTCTGCGCCCATCGGGCGAAACACTCGCACGAGCATTGTAATCACCTTCCAGGGTGACTCTTTCGGGGCTCCCGCCGGTGGGTGAAACCCGGTAAATCTGAGGCCGCCCGCCACGATCTGAGGTGAAGTAAATATAGCGGCCGTCCGGCGACCAAACCGGTTCCGTATCGATCGACCAGTGCTGAGTGATCTGCTGCAGGCGACCGGTTGCCCTGTCCCGTACATATATTTCCGGGTTGCCTGAGCGGGACAGCGCCATGGCCATTTTCTTGCCATCCGGGGAAAAGGAAGGCGCGCCGTTAATGCCTTTACCGCTGGAGATCAGTTCGCGAGCACCGGTTGATACGTCCTGCATGTAGATGGCCGAATTCCCCTTCTCAAAAGAGACATAGGCCAGGTTGCGCCCGTCGGGTGACCACGCAGGCGACAAAAGCGGCTCGGGTGAACCGACGATGGATTGAGGCCCGAATCCGTCAGCATCCGCAACAATTAGTTCATAGCGCATGCTGTTGCCTAATCCCGTGGCGGTGATATAGGCAATCCGGGTTGAGAATGCACCCGGCACACCGGTAAGGGCCTGGTAGATTGCGTCAGACACCCGGTGGGCGCCAAATCGCAGGTCACCAGGGCCAACCGTGGTGATTTTGGATAACACCATTTCCCGGCTGTGTACATCAAACAACTGGTAGATGATCTCATGCCCGCGCCCGTCGGCCGGCTTTCGCACTTTACCAATCACGATATAGTCGACCTTCAATAATCGCCAGGTCCCGTAACGTATGCCTTCCGCTTCGACCGGCCGCTCCGCCATATCCGCGACAGCCATCGGGTCAAATAACCCGGAGCGGTACAGGTCGCCGGATACGATTGCGTCGACGTCATCGACGGGTGGCGGGCCCGCATCCAGCCACTGGAAGGGAACGATCGCAATGGGCAAGGCGCTCGCGTTGCCACTGATGATCTCGATTTCGAGTTGGGCCTGGGCCGTCTGGAATGCCAGCAGGGCAATGAAAATGAATAATATTTTTTTCACGTTGTCAGTCACCGTCATAAATGAAAATAAAATCGATTTCTCTTTGGAAAACGTCTTCGAAACCGCGGTACGGCAGCGCTCCACCACGTTCTACCGCTGCAAGGATCGATCTTCGCGTGGCCTCGTCTCCGTTGCATTGGCCGGCAATGGCTGCAGAAATTACTTCACCACCAGGAATCTGCAAAATCTTCAACTTACACCTGAGGCCGGGCTGGGCCGTGGGTGGCCGCAACCAGTTTTGTGTCACAACTTGCTGGATAGCGGCCTGGTAATTATCGCTTTTTGTCGCCATCTGTCCGGCCCGAAATTCCCTGGCTTCTGCGTTCGCCTGGCGCTGAGCCATTGCTTCCCGCTGTAATCGTTGCTGGTCCTGTACCTCTTGCTTCCTGCGGTCCTCAGTTTGCCTGAGCCGATCCTCATCCTGTTTTCTCTGGCGCTCTGCGGCCTCACGCTGAGCCCGGATCTGTTCCAACTCACGCTGCTGTTTCAGGCGCTCATCTTGCAGGTTGCGCTCCCGTTCCATGCGCAGTTTCTGCAGGCGGCTCCTCGCGTCGCGCTTTTTTTGTTCCTGCAGCTTTATTTGGCGTTTTTCCTCTACTTCCTGCTCACGCTGTTTCTGGCGTTCCAGTTCTTCATTCCGCTGGCGCCGTCGATCTTCCATTTCCGCAGCCTGCCTGGCCGCCTCGCGTTGCCTCTTGATCTCGCTGGTATCAACGATAACAGCTTCGATGGTCATGCCGATGTTCTGTGGCTTCCGAAAGGGCTCCCAGTTCATCGTACCCAATACGACCATTGCCGCCATCAGAGCATGCACACCTATGGCGAGCGAGAGCGCTCTGAGCCGTGCGTTGAACTCCTGCCAGAATGACACGGCCTACTCCGCTGCTCCCTCCGGCCCAAATCCCAGGTCCAATGGATCACTCATCAGGCCCACCTTGGTGACACCTGCTTTTTGCAGCAGCACCATGACGTTGTAAACCTGTCCATAGCTGGCGCTTTCATCGCCACCCACCAATACCTGGATTTCCGGGTTCCGGCTCACAATGGCCGAAACCAGGGTCACCAGTGACTGCGGGTCGATCAAGCCGCTGCTGGTGCCATCAAGATCACCCCCGGCGTTCAGGTAGAGATCACCGTTTTTCAATACGGTTATCACCAGTGGCTCATCACTTTCCTGTGTATCCATCGGCTCCGCATCGGCCTTTGGCAGTTGCACTTCAACACCCAGGTTCAACAAGGGTGCGGTGATCATGAAAATCACCAGCAGTACCAGCATCACGTCGATATAAGGTACGACGTTGATTTCTGCCATCGGGCGGCGACGCCGCCTGCCGCGTTCCATGAATATCTACTCCTCTTTGAGCAAATGCGCCTGGCGCTGCAGGATGCTGGAAAATTCTTCTTTGAAATTGTCGTAGCGCACTTCCAGCCTTTCAACCTGGTTAACGAAGCGGTTATAGCCGATCACCGCGGGAATAGCTGCGAACAGGCCCATTGCTGTGGCGATCAGCGCTTCGGAAATTCCCGGCGCCACCATCGCGATGGTGGCCTGGTTGACGTTAGCCAGTTGATGAAAGGACGTCATAATGCCCCACACGGTCCCGAACAGGCCCACGTAGGGGCTGGTAGAGCCCACCGTGGCCAGGAAATTCAGGTGGTGCTCCAGGGTCTCGGTCTCGCGGGTGAGCGCAATGCGCATGGAGCGTTGCGCGCCCTCCAGCATCGCGTTGGGGCCCATCCCGCCCTGTAGCCTCATGCGCAGGAACTCGGCAAAGCCGGAATCAAAAATCCGTTCCATCCCATTGGTCACCCGGTGGGCGCCGGTGATCCCTTCATGCAGGGCGGTCAAATCGGTTCCGGACCAGAACTTTTCTTCGAAAACATTGGCTTCTTTTTCCGCTTTTGCCAGCACTTGCCGTTTACGGAAAATAATCACCCAGGAAGCAACCGAAGCCAGCAAAAGGATCGCCATCACACCCTTCACCATCCAGCTGGCTTCCATGACTAACTGCCAGATTTGTAGTTCACTCTGCATCTTGTACTAACTCCGCCTTGATCCATGCCGGCCTGCGCTGGCTTTAGAATTACACCCTAAATGCCAGACAAAGGCCCCCGTCTTTAGTTCATTCATTTTTTATCGAACAGGTCATTGCCGCCGCCTTCCTTTTTCAGTCCAAAATGACGGTAAGCTTTTGCGGTTGCGATGCGCCCTCTCGCCGAGCGTGTTATATACCCCTGTTGAATCAGGTAGGGTTCCAGCACATCCTCCACCGTACCGCGCTCTTCCGACAGGGAAGCCGCAATACTCTCCACACCCACCGGACCGCCGTCGAAATTCTCGATGATCAACTGCAACAGCCGGCGATCCATGGTGTCGAAACCCTGTTCATCAACCTGCAACAATTCCATTGCGGCAATTGCTAACGGCAGGTTGATGAATCCATCCCCTTTCACTTCCGCATAATCCCTCACCCGCCGCAACAGGCGGTTGGCAACCCGGGGCGTGCCTCGAGACCGCTTTGCGATTTCCAGCGACCCTTCATTATCAATACTGATCTGCAGGATTCCTGCCGATCGTGTGACTATCTGCGACAATTCCTCGGCGCTGTAAAACTCCAGGCGTTCAACAATTCCAAAACGGTCACGCAGGGGCGAAGTCAAAAGACCCGCCCGGGTGGTCGCACCGATCAAGGTAAACCGCGGCAGGTCCAGCTTGATCGATCGTGCGGCCGGTCCTTCACCAATCATGATGTCGATCTGAAAATCTTCCAGCGCCGGGTAAAGGACTTCTTCCACCACCGGTGAAAGCCGGTGGATCTCGTCTACGAACAACACGTCGCCGGGTTGCAGATTGGTCAGCAGGGCGGCGAGATCGCCGGCACGCTCCAACACCGGGCCGGATGTCTGGCGCAGGCTCACGCCCAGTTCGTGAGCTATCACGTGCGCCAGGGTGGTTTTACCCAGCCCCGGGGGGCCGAAAATCAGGGTATGATCCAGCGCGTCCTTTCGGCGCCTAGCGGCTTCCAGAAAGATACCGAGTTTTTCGCGCATGGCCGGCTGGCCGATGAACTCGTCCATCGTTTTGGGCCGCAGGCTGGCGTCCAGTGCAAAGTCTTCAACACTATCTTCCGGCGAAATGACGCGTTCCTCTGCTTCGCTCATTCAGTGCTTCACCTTCGACTGGAGCGCAAGGCGGATGATGTCCTCGACGTTCATATCGGGCCCCGCCACACTGCGGGCCATGCTGCTGGATTCCTGCGGCCTGTACCCCAGCGCGATCAGCGCAGTGATCGCCTCGCTGAGCGCATCGGCGGGGATTGCAGAGCCACCTCCCGGGACGCTGGCGCCGGCAAAAGGCATCAGGTCAAGTTTGTCTTTGAGTTCGATAATAATCCGGTCTGCCGTTTTCTTTCCGATTCCGGGGATGCGCGTCAACGACGCCGAATCGCGTTCTGCAACAAATCGCGCCAACTCCTGCCCGCTGGCTCCGGAGAGGATCGAGAGGGCCAACTTGGCCCCGATACCGCTGATTTTCAGCAACTGCCGGAACAGGGTGCGCTCGCCTTCACTGGAGAAGCCATACAGGGTGTGGCTGTCGTCTTTTATCGACAAGTGCGTGAGGATGACGACCGCCTGCCCGATTCCAGGCAGATCGGAAAACACAGAGAGCGGCGCTTCGAGCTCGTATCCAACACCAGCTACGTCGATCACCATCAGCGGAGGTTGCTTGTGAATCAGGGTTCCTGCGAGGCGTGCAATCATCGTTGTTGTAGTGCCTGCATCCGTTCGGCGGTCTGTTGCGTATGATGGTGACATAATGCCACAGCTAAGGCATCGGCGGCGTCCTCTGCCGGCCTTTCCTTCAGTCCCAGCAAAACAGTGATCATATGCTGAACCTGCACCTTGTCGGCACCTCCCCGTCCCACCACCGCCTGCTTGACCGAGCGCGGTGAATATTCAGCAACGGAAAGGCCCAGTGAGATGGCGGCACAAACAGCTGCCCCCCCGGGCCTGGCCCAGTTTTAGTGCAGAGCCGGCATTTTTGCTCACGAAAACGGTTTCAATGGCCATTTCATCGGGCGCGTATTCCTCAATCAGTTCCTTGATCCCGCTGAAAATAATTCCCAGGCGCTGGGGAAATTCACCGGTGCCCGCCTTGATGACTCCCTGGTGGACCGGCGTAACCCGGTCGCCGTTCACCTCAATGATGCCAAAACCCGTGAACCGCGAACCAGGATCTATGCCCAGAATTCTCATCAACCCTGGTACGAAGCCTCAGGGATTTCTGCGTTGGAATAAACGGCTTGCGTATCATCGAGATCTTCCAGCACGTCAAGGAAGCTGAGGACCTTTTGCCCGGTCTCAACGTCCAGTTCCACCGCCATACTGGCCCGCATGGTGACTTCGGAGTTTGCCGGCGTGAGGCCGCCTTCCTCCATCGCGCTGATCACGTCGGTAAAAACCTCGGGTGTCGTGACAACCTCGATGGAACCGTCGGCATCGGTCACCACGTCGTCCGCACCGGCTTCCAGTGCGATCTCCATCACTTCGTCTTCGGACGTTCCCGGCTCGAAGTTAAGCACGCCGATCTTGCTGAACAGGTAGGCAACGGAGCCGTCCGTTCCCAGGTTTCCACCCGCCTTGGAAAAGGCATGGCGCACTTCGGCAACCGTTCGGTTGCGGTTGTCGGTGAGGGTATCGACCATCACCGCCACACCATTTTGAGCGTATCCCTCGTAGCGGATTTCTTCGTAGGTCACGCCTTCGAGTTCACCTGCGGCCTTCTTTATGGTGCGCTCGATGGTGTCCTTCGGCATATTCACCGCGTTGGCTTTTTGTATAGCCAGGCGCAGGCGAGGGTTGGCATCCGGGTCACTGCCGCCAACGCGTGCCGCCACGCTTAATTCGCGATTAACGCGGGTGAAAATCTTTCCGCGCTTGGCGTCCACCGCTTTCTTGCGGTGCTGAATATTGGCCCATTTACTGTGTCCAGCCATGGAGGATTCTCATCTTTGCTAGTTGCTTAAACATCGTATTTTACCATGATTACATCCAGCTTCCTGCTCCCAAAACGATGTTGCGCAAGGCGGCTGAGCCCGGTGAAATCATTTCACATCGCCCTGTCGAAGCTACCTCTTTTCAGGAAACAGGCGGCTTGTCGTGCCACTTTTTTTGAGTACAGCATGCCGGTATGGGTTACGGGCAATACAATGTGTTCCTTCAGACCCTTGCTGCGTGTTTCATTGACACCAACCGTACCGTCGCCGGGTTTACCCGCCCCCCCAACAAACACCCCCAGCCCGATTGACCTCGATCCGGCAATCATCCCGGTTTCGCGGCCTCCGGGCAGGCGCTCATATCCCTGTTCGAGAGCCGAGCGGATCTCGCCCAGGAGTTTTTCAGCGCCCGGAACCTTTACGGAGCGGCGAACAACCCCGCTGCCGTCAAGCGGGCTGCCCATCAGAACGATCCTTCCCGGTGGAAATTTGCCGGACGCACCGGGTTCGCTCAACATTCTCAGCGTCACCAGGCCGCCGAGGCTATGGCCTACAAAGTGCAGTTGGTCCGATTGTGAGGCCCGGGCAAATTCCCGCAATTGCGCGGCATGCGCCGGCAGGCCGCCTGCTGTTGAAGCGTAATCAAATCGCCGCACCGTGAACCCCCGGGCGCGCAATTTTTTGTCCAGGCTGGCCATCGCCCAGGAACCAAACCACAAGCCGTGAACCAGGATGACCTCAGAATGGGTTTTCATGACTGAGCCTCAGGATATCCTTATCTTTCGCACCCGAATGACGGACTCTGTTGAAAGCATGAACAGCGCAAACCAGATACAGCCGAATGCGACGGCGTGACCCTGGGTGAAAATCTCGCCGAACACAAAGACCGATAACAGGAAAGTCAGCGACGGCGCGATGTACTGAAAAAACCCAACGGTCGAAAGCCTGAGCGACCGCGCTGCCACGTTGAACCAAACCAGCGGAACGACGGTGACCAATCCCGCCAGCGCCAGCAGCAGATCGAGTTTCATGTCTCCATTTCCGAAAGCCAGCTTGCCAAACTGTACCGACCAGGCCACGAACAACAGGGCTGGACCGGCAAGCAAGAGAGCCTCCCACAGCATACCCACCATGGGCCCGACATTAAGCATTTTGCGGATCAAACCGTAAGTCCCGAATGAAAAAGCAAGGCAGAGGGAAATCCACGGAGGCGTTCCCAGGAACCAACCCAGGTATACGGTACCCGAGGCTGCGATCAGTACGCCGATGGTCTGAATAATGGTCAGCCGCTCCTTCAGGAACACAAAGCCAAGCAGGAAATTCACCAGGGGCCCAATGAAATACCCCAGGCTGGTGGCCAGCACCTGGCCGTTGACAACGGCCCAGACAAATATCAACCAGTTGAGGGCGACCAGCGAACCGGTAATCAGCAGGATTAAAATGGTCCGGGGCGGCAGGCGCATACGCTGCCAGAAACCGGCGCCATCGCGTAACAACAGGAAACCGGCCAGCACGGGGATCGCCCAGAGAATCCGGTGGGCGATGATCTCAATCGGCCCAACGGACTGGAGCAGCTTGAAGTAGAGCGGTGCCAGCCCCCAGAAAATATAGGCGGCAAGCGCAGCCGTAACACCGATGCGCTCAGCGCTGTGCTGTGGTTTTCCGGTTGCTGCCTTCAATTGTCCTTGCTGACATTACGGATGTGCAGTTCGGCCACCTGTTCAGCGGGCACGGCGGACGGCGCCGAGGTCAGCAGGCATTGTGCGGTGGTGGTTTTTGGGAAGGCGATCACGTCGCGAATTGAACCCTCGGCCGACATCAGGGCAGCGATACGATCCAGGCCGAAAGCAATTCCGCCGTGCGGTGGACAGCCGTATTTCAGGGCATCCAACAGGAATCCGAATTTCTGTTGTGCTTCTTCCTCAGCGATGCCCAGCAGCTTGAAAACGGCCTGTTGCATTTCCGGCTTGTGGATACGGATGGAGCCGCCACCGATTTCTGCGCCGTTAAGCACCATGTCATATCCCCTGGACAGCGCCTGCGCCGGATTGGCCAGCAATGCCTCCGGATCTGCCTTGGCGGGTGCTGTGAACGGGTGGTGCATTGCAATGTAACGCCCGCCGTCCTCGTCCCACTCAAACATCGGGAACTCGTTGACCCACAGCGGCTGCCAACCTTCATTCACCAAGCCGCGATCCAGCCCGGTCCTGACCAGAAGGGCCCCCATGAAGGTGCTGACCGTGCGCCATTCGCCGGCGCCGAAAAACAGGATATCCCCGGTTTCCACCCCGGTTGCCGCGGCGATGCCCCGCCAGGCCTGCTGGTCGAGAAACTTGGCGATCGGAGATTGCAGGCCTCCCAGTCCCGCCGCGGCATCGTTGACCTTGATCCAGGCCAGGCCGCGCGCGCCATAACGGCCCACGTACTCGGTGTATTCATCGATCTGTTTGCGTGACAGTTCCGCTCCGCCGGGTACTCGCAGGGCGGCTACCCGGGAAGCCTCATCATTGGCCGGGCCTGAAAAAACCCTGAATTCAACGTGAGCGACATGCTCATCAACCGAAACCAGTTCCATCGGGATGCGCAGATCCGGCTTGTCGGAACCGTAGCGCTCCATGGCGTCGTGCCACTTGAGCCGTGGAAACGGGTCTGGCAGGTCAACATCCAGCGTGTCTTTGAATACTTCGCGAATCAGACTTTCCGCCAATGCCTGGACATCGGCTTCCTCGACGAAAGACATCTCGATGTCGAGCTGGGTAAACTCCGGCTGCCGGTCGGCGCGCAGATCCTCGTCCCGAAAACAGCGGGCAATCTGGTAGTAGCGGTCCATACCGGACATCATCAGCAACTGTTTGAACAGCTGGGGCGATTGCGGCAGTGCATAATACTGCCCGGCGTGGACCCGGCTGGGAACTAGGTAGTCCCTGGCTCCCTCCGGAGTCGCTTTTGTCAGGATGGGTGTTTCCAATTCGGTGAATTGAGACTTGTCCAGGCTTTTACGGATTGCCTTGTACATCTGCGCCCGGGTGCGCAGGTTGTGCTGCATACGAGGCCGTCGCAGGTCGAGGTAGCGGTACTTCAGACGAATTTCCTCGCCGTCCTCGTCGGTCATCAGCAACGGCATCGGCGCCGAAGCGTTCAACAGCTCCACCTTGTCGGCGACTACCTCAATTTTTCCGGTAGCCATGGATTCATTCCACTGGCTTTCAGGCCGCAGGCGCACCTGGCCGCTGATGCGGACACAATATTCATTGCGCAGGGCTTCGGCGTCACTGAACGCCGGGCTGTCAGGCTCAACCACGACCTGGACGACGCCGGCATGGTCGCGCAGGCCGATAAAAATCAGGCCGCCGAGGTCCCGGCGACGGTCGACCCAGCCACAAAGCTGGACGTCCTGACCGGCGAATTGTTCATTTACTTCACCACAAAGATGTGTACGCATTTTCTATGCTCCCGGTGAGCGGTGGTGTAGGAGCGGACTCAGTCCGCGCTGGTCTTGGTGGCTTTCGGCTTGCTTTCCGTCTTTTTCGTTGCAGCGGGCTTACTGGAATCAGACGTGCTTTTCTTCGAGTCAACGCTTTTGCCAGTATCCGCGTCATGGAGATTTTTCTTGTCTCCTTTCTTAAAATCGGTTTCATACCAGCCCGCGCCCTTCAGGCGAAAACCAGCCGCTGAGACCAAACGGCGAAGCTCAGCCGCGTCACAATCCGGGCAGTCTGTCAGCGGCGCGTCGTTGATTCGCTGCAGCTTCTCGAGCCTGTGGCCACAAGACTCGCATTGATATTCGTAAATCGGCATATCTGTAAACCCCGTAAAACCGCACAATTATAGATGATGAGTCCTTAAATGGGGACAAAGCATGCGGTTTTCTACAAGCCGCCGGGCAAGCCGTCTGATATCATTCGGGGTTTGGTAAATAAGCAGTTTGATGGAGTCATTTGAATGAGAATTCACCACGTCCTTTTCATCCCAACACTGTTGCTACTCGTTGCCTGCCAGAAAGCGGAACCCCCGGTTGCGGTTGACACAATAGATGAGCCCAACGTAGCCGTCCGGGAAGCCCCTGCAGAACCTGCGGTTGAGCAACCGTCACGTTACGAAATCTACGCTACGGTACGCCTGACAGCCGATCTCAGCCACCTGAATGAACAGCAGAAACAGATGATTCCCCTGCTGATCGAGGCCTCGTCCGTGATGGATGATTTGTACTGGCTGCAGGCTTATGGTGACAAGGATCCGCTGCTCGATTCCATCGAAAACCCGGCTCAACGCCGTTTTGCGGCCATCAATTACGGCCCCTGGGACCGCCTGGCGGCCGACCAGCCCTTCGTCGAGAGCGCCGGCCCGAAACCACCCGGCGCGCAGTTTTACCCGGCGGATATGAGCAAGGAGGAGTTTGACGCCTGGGACCAGCAAGGAAAAGACGGCCTGTATACCCTGGTCAAGCGCAACGCGGCCGGCGAACTCGGCCTGGTGCCGTACAGCGAGGCCTATGCCGAGCAATTGGCGAAAGCCGCCGGCTTACTGCGCCAGGCGGCTGAACTCGCCGTGGATGCCGAGTTTTCCAATTACCTGGTGATGCGCGCTCTGGCATTGGAAACCGATGATTTCCAGCCTTCAGACCTGGCCTGGATGGAGATGAAGAATAACCCGATCGAACTGGTGATCGGCCCCATCGAAACCTACGAGGACTTGCTGTTCGGTTACCGCGCCTCTTATGAATCCTACGTGCTGATCAAGGATATGGAATGGAGCGAACGGCTGGCCAAATTCGCACAGTATCTCCCGGAACTGCAAACCGGCTTGCCGGTACCGCAAGCGTACAAACAGGAAATGCCCGGTTCGGACGCGGATCTGAACGCCTACGATGTGGTTTTTTACGCCGGGCACTCCAACGCCGGCTCCAAAACCATCGCGATCAACCTGCCGAACGACGAGGAAGTTCAGTTGGCCAAGGGTACCCGCCGCCTGCAGCTTAAAAACGCGATGCTGGCCAAGTACAACCAGATCCTGGTTCCCATTTCTGACATGTTGATCGCCAATGACCAGCGCCAGCACATCACTTTCGATTCGTTCTTTGGCAACACGATGTTTCACGAAGTTGCCCACGGCCTGGGCATCAAGACCACGCTGGACGGGCAGAGTACCGTGCGCCACGCCATGAAAGAGCACGCTTCGGCGCTGGAAGAAGGCAAGGCCGATATCCTGGGGCTCTACATGGTGCAGAAACTTCGCGAAAAGGGTGAAATCACCGCAGGCGAGTTGATGGATGACTACGTGACCTTCATGGCCGGTATTTTTCGCTCGGTGCGTTTCGGCGCCAGCAGCGCACACGGCAGGGCCAACATGATCCGCTTCAATTTCTTCAAACAGGCTGGAGCATTCAGCCGGGACGAAGAAACCGGCACCTATCGCGTCAACCTGCCCGAATTCGAACAGGCCGTTAAGGACCTGAGCAGCCGCCTGTTGACCCTGCAGGGTAACGGCGACTACGCGGCCGTGGATGCCTTTGTCGCGGAAATGGGCTCGGTGAGCCAGCAGTTACAGGCCGACCTCGACCGGCTGGCCTCAGCGGGCATCCCGGTGGATATCGTGTTTGAGCAAGGGACGGATGTCCTCGGGCTGTAGCCCGGAAGAAAGGCCATGGGTCAGCGAATCGTCGTCAAGATTGGCAGCCAGGTTCTGTGTGACCCGCAAGGAGAGCTGAATCATGACGTGCTGGGCAACCTGGTTCAACAGACCAGCCAGCTGGTAGCTGCCGGCTGGCAGGTACTGGTAGTTTCATCCGGGGCCGTAGCCGCCGGCAGTGGTATCACCGCCAGCCAGCTACAGCGGATCAGCGACCCGGTGGCCCGCAAGCAGGTGATGGCGGCCACTGGCCAGGTGCACCTGATGGAAACCTACCGTGCGCTGTTTCAGCAATACGGCCTGACCATTGCACAGGTTTTGACCAGCAAGAGCGACTTCCAGACAAGGCGCCATTACCTGAACATGCGCGGCTGCATCGATGCCCTGCTCACGGCGGGCATCGTGCCCATCGTCAACGAGAACGACGTGGTGGCCGTTACTGAACTGATGTTCACGGATAACGACGAACTGGCCGGTTTGCTGGCCGGCATGGTCAATGCAGACCTGCTTTGCCTGCTCAGTACCGTTCCCGGTGTTTTCGACGGTGATCCGGACGATTCCGCAACCCGGTGTATTGAAACCTGGGATGACGCCAGGCACCAGATCGAGGACATTGTGAAACGCGGCACCTCGGCGCTCGGGCGTGGCGGTATGCACAGCAAACTGGCCATTGCACGGAAAACGGCGAAGCTCGGTACCGCAGTGGTGATCGCCGACGGCAGTGATCCGGACATCCTGGTGAAGGTGACGGGCGAACAATCCGCCGGCACCCATTTTCCGGCGACAGGCGAAGCTTCGCCCGCCAAGCGCTGGTTGGCCAGTGCCGACGATCATGCCACCGGTTTTGTCACGGTTAACGAGGGAGCCGAGTCCGCCCTGCTCGACAGCAACCGTCTGGCCAGCCTGCTGCCGGTAGGTATTGAAGCCGTCGAGGGCCCTTTCAACAGCGGCGACGTCATCCAGATCCGCAACCCCGCTGGTGAGGTGCTGGGCTGCGGCAGGGCCCGCTACGGCCACGGGGAAGCGCAGCAATTGAAAGGGCAGCGTGGACAAAAAGCCCTGATCCATTACGATTACCTCTACCTGGTGGACTGACGGCAGCAGCGGAATGCAAAACCCACAGGAATACCTCGACAACGGCCTTGAAAAAACGCGCGAAGCGGCCCGCGAACTGGCGCATAGTGACGATGAGGTCATCCGGGCTGTGCTCAACAGCCTCGCTGACAAAACCCTCGCGGCCAGCGCCGAAATCCTGGGGGCCAACCACAGCGACCTGTCACGCATGCCGCAAGGTGATCCCAAGTATGACCGCCTGCTGTTGAACCCGGATCGCCTGCAGGCCATCAGCAATGACCTCCGCTGCGTGGCAGACCTGCCCTCCCCCATTGGCGAAGTGTTGGAACAGCGGCGCCTGGATAATGGCCTCGAACTCACAAAAGTGCGTGTTCCCATGGGGGTCATCGCCGTCATTTTCGAGTCGCGGCCCAATGTAACCTTCGACGTATTCGCACTGTGCCTGAAAACCCGGAATGCCTGCGTGTTGAAAGGCAGCAGCGATGCCCACGAGACCAACACGGTGGTGGTGCGCCTGATGCATGAAGTTCTGGCCATGCATGAGATCAGCCCCGAGGTGGTTTTCCTGGCCCCGCCGCAACGAGAATTGCTGCCTCGGATTCTCCAGGCCGTGGGCTTTATCGACCTGGCTATTCCGCGCGGTTCAAAAGGACTGATCGACTTTGTACGCGACAACGCACGGGTTCCGGTGATCGAGACCGGTGCGGGAATCGTCCATACCTATGTAGACGCCAGCGCAGACCTGGAAAATGCCCAGGCCATCATCACCAATGCAAAAACGCGGCGGGTCAGCGTCTGTAACGCGCTGGACACCCTGGTAATACACCGCGACCTGCTGAAGGATTTGCCCGGTCTGATGCGGGAAATGGGAGAAGTGCACGGGGTAGAGGTTTTCGCAGACGAAGAAGCTTTTGCAGCGCTGCAAGGCCGTTACCCCGGCTCGCTCAAGCCGGCCCGGGAGCAGCACTTTGGCCAGGAATTTCTTGCCCTGCGGATGTCGATCAAGACGGTGCCGGGCCTGGATGAGGCGCTCGAGCACATTCACCGCTACAGTTCCAGGCACTCCGAAGCCATCGTGGCGGAGGACCCGGCCACCATCGAAAAATTTCTCAACAACGTGGACGCCGCCGCCGTGTATGCGAACACCTCCACCGCCTTCACCGACGGCGGCCAGTTCGGCATGGGCGCCGAAATCGGCATCAGCACCCAGAAACTCCACGCCCGCGGCCCGATGGCCCTGCCCGAACTGACCAGCTACAAGTGGGTGGTGCGCGGCACCGGCCAGATCAGGTCAAGCACGTAGGAGCGGATAAATCCGCTCCTACGTGAAGGTGAAGCGGCCGTCGGCGACGTCGACCTTGATGGTGGCGCCGGCTGCGTATTCGCCTGACAGGATTTTCTGCGCCAGCGGATTCTCGATCTCGTTCTGGATCGCCCGCTTTAGCGGCCGCGCCCCGTAGACCGGGTCGAAGCCGGCTTCGCCGAGCATATCCATCGCCTGATCGGAGATTTCGAGTGAATAATCGCGCGCTGCCAGGCGTTTGCGCAGGTTTCCGAGTTGAATACCGGCGATCAGCTTGATCTGTTCCTGGTCCAGCGGATGGAAAACGACCATGTCGTCCACGCGGTTGATGAATTCGGGACGAAAATGCTGTCCGACAACTTCCATCACATCCGCTTTCATCATTTCGTAGCTCTCTCCCGACAAAGCCTGGATTCGCTGTGAACCCAGGTTGGAGGTCATCACGATCACCGTGTTGCGCAAATCCACCGTACGGCCATGGCCATCCGTCAAACGGCCGTCATCCAAAACCTGGAGCAGAATGTTGAACACGTCGGGGTGTGCCTTTTCGATCTCATCCAGCAGGATCACGGAATAAGGCCTGCGGCGCACCGCTTCGGTCAGGTATCCGCCTTCTTCGTAGCCAACATAGCCGGGAGGAGCGCCGATCAGGCGGGAAACCGAGTGCTTTTCCATGAATTCGGACATGTCGATTCGCACCATGGCGTCTTCGGTGTCGAACATGAATTCTGCCAGCGCCTTGCACAACTCGGTTTTGCCAACGCCGGTGGGGCCCAGAAACAGGAAGGATCCAATCGGCCGGTTGGGGTCGGACAAACCCGCACGGGAGCGCCTGATGGCATCGGATACGGCGGTGACCGCCTCATCCTGTCCGATGACGCGGGTGTGCAGGCTGTCCTCCATCCGTAAAAGCTTGTCGCGCTCGCCTTCCAGCATGCGGGATACGGGTATCCCGGTCCAGAGCGACACCACGTCAGCTATTTCATCCTCGGTGACCCGGTTGCGCAGCAACTGGAAATCACCCTGTTCGCCTTCTTCGGCATCTTCCAGTTGCTTTTCCAGTTCCGGAATTTTCCCGTATTGCAGCTCCGACATTCGCGCCAGGTCCTGGGCCCGCATCGCGGTTTCGAGTGCCGCCCGGGTGCGCTCAAGTTCTTCCTTGATATGCGAAGTACCCTGGACAGCCGCTTTCTCGGATTTCCAGATTTCATCCAGGTCGGAGAATTCGCGCTCCATTACCGCGATCTTCTCCTCCAGTTCCTCCAGGCGCTTGATGGAAGCATCATCGGTTTCTTTCTTCAAAGCTTCACGCTGAATCTTTTGCTGGATCAGTTTTCGTTCCAGGCGATCCAATGCCTCCGGCTTGGAATCAATTTCCATCCGGATGCGCGAGGCGGCCTCGTCCATCAGGTCTATCGCCTTGTCCGGCAGCTGCCGATCGCTGATATATCTGTGAGAAAGCGTTGCTGCAGCAACCAGCGCAGGATCCGTGATGTCCACGCCGTGGTGAACCTCGTAACGTTCCCGCAGGCCGCGGAGTATGGCAATGGTGTCTTCCACCGAGGGCTCGCCGACCAATACTTTCTGAAAGCGGCGCTCCAGGGCGGCATCTTTTTCCACGTACTGGCGGTATTCGTCCAGTGTCGTGGCACCGATGCAATGCAGCTCACCGCGGGCCAGCGCCGGCTTCAGCATATTGCCCGCGTCCATCGAACCCTCCGCCTTCCCGGCGCCAACCACGGTGTGAATTTCATCGATGAACAGGATGATGTTGCCCTCCTGCTTGGCGAGGTCGTTCAAAACGGCCTTCAACCGTTCCTCAAACTCACCGCGGAACTTGGCCCCCGCGATCAACGCACCCATATCCAGGCTGAGCACGCGCTTGCCCCGGATTCCATCGGGGCATTCGTTGTTGATGATGCGCTGAGCCAGTCCTTCAACAATGGCCGTTTTACCCACGCCCGGCTCACCGATCAGCACCGGGTTGTTCTTGGTACGACGCTGCAACACCTGGATGCAGCGACGAATTTCTTCGTCACGCCCGATCACCGGGTCCAGCTTGCTTTGCTCGGCCCGCTCGGTCAGGTCGATGGTGTATTTCTCAAGCGCCTGGCGATTTTCCTCGGCGTTCGGGTCCACCACCTGCTCGCCGCCGCGTATCTCATCAATGGCCTTTTCGATCGCCTCGCGATTGGCTCCGGCCTGCACCAGGATGTCAGCCAGCGCGCCTTTGAGATCCAGCGCCGCCAGGATAAACAGTTCACTGGCAACGTACTGGTCGCCACGCTTCTGCGCCAGTTTATCGCATATGTTGAGTAACTTGATCAGGTCATTGGAGAGGCTGATTTCGCCTTCGGCGCCGCTCACCCGCGGCAGGCTATCCAGGCGCTCTCCCAGCCGCGAACGCAGCTGACTGACACGCACGCCGGCCCGGGTCAGCAGGTGGCTGGCAGCCCCACCCTCCTGATCCAGCAGGGCCACCATCACGTGGACCGGCTCAATGATCTGGTTATCAAGCCCCGTAGCCAGGCTCTGCGCATCCGCCAGGGCCAACTGAAACTTGCTGGTCAATTTGTCCATTCTCATAACAATCACCTCAAATTCGATAATCAGAATTTGAGGGCTGTTGACGGGCTAATCAACTCAGGCAGGAGCGAATTCCTGCGGGGTCAGGCATACGGGGTATTACTCTTTGAGCTTTCTTATCCGGCCCTGCGGGCTCCCCTCAATCAGGAACCCGCCTGATCGGGACCGCGCCGGTTGGGCTCCTGCCCAATCGGCTCTCGCTTTTCATCCCTGAAAATCGCCCCGGGCGGAACCCTTCACTCGGCTGATAAATGCTCAAAGAGCAACACCCCGTACGCCTTTGTACTCTCAATGCCGACACAACCAGCCGGTCCGCGCCAGCGGGTGGCAGATAATTTGGGTCGCTTCGAAATGCCGAGTCATCCGGAGGCCCAGGGACGATCGGGCGGGATGCCCGATCGAGGCCGCCCAGCACAGGATGTGCTGTAAGGCCGGCCCGTCAGGGCATCCGGATTGCGAGGGTAGTCCCGCAGGGACCGTTGAGCCAGCGAACCAAATTATCTGCCACCTGCTGGAGCCCGTCCGGTTCGCGAAATGTCGTTAATGCGGGATAATTCGGTTAATGATGTTGAGGTAGGTGGCGTAGAGGCTGTCGAGGTCGGCTACCGGGGTGCGTTCGTCGACCTGGTGGATGGTGGAGTTGAGCAGGCCCAGTTCGAGGACTTCGCAGCCCAGTGGCGCCATGTGGCGGCCATCCGAAGTACCGCCCCCGGTATTCAGGTCGGGGCTTTCGCCGAGAACCTCTTCAATCGCAGCAACTACCGCATCACGCAGCTCACCCGCCGGACTGCGGAAAGGCTCACCCATGACCTGCCATTCAATCTCATAATCATCGATGTCATGATTACGCAGCATCTTCTGGAACCGGGACTGTATCGCTTCGGCCGGTGAACCCGGGCCGTTTCTGAAGTTGACCAATAATTCCACATTTGCCGGAGTGACGTTACCGGCCCCGGTTCCGGCCCGCACAGATGCCACCTGGCAATGGCTGGCGGGAAAGTCCTCGTCGCCCGTATCCCATTGCTGCTCAACCAGTTCCTCGAGGAAAGGCGCAATCCGGTGTACCGGGTTGTCCAGGTTTTCGGGGAAAGCCGTGTGGCCCTGGATTCCATTGACCTTCAGCCGAACATAAATCGAGCCGCGCCGGCCCACCCGCACGGTGTCACCCAGCCTCTGCTGGCTGGACGGTTCACCGACCAGGCAGTAATCGGGCCGGTAACCCCGGCGCTTTAACTCTTCCGCCACCCTGACGATGCCGTCAACCGCCTCACCTTCTTCGTCGCTGGTCAGCAGCAAGCCAAGTTGCCCGCCGTGATCCGGATGTTGCATAACAAACGATTCCAGCGCCACCACCATGGCGGCAACCGCACCCTTCATGTCCGCCACGCCACGGCCGTATAATTCTCCATCTTTCTGATCCGGGTGAAACGGCAGAAAGGTCCACAGTTCCTGCGGGCCGGTGGGGACTACATCGGTGTGGCCCAGGAACCACAGGGACGGCGAACCATCGCCATCCCGGCCGCGGGTGAACAGCACATTGCTGACATCTCCGCACAGGAACCACTCAACTGCGAATCCCAGCGGCAACAGCCTCTCAGCTATCAGGCGCTGGCAGCCTGCGTCATCCGGTGTGATCGAAGGCCGGGCCGTTAACTCGGTGGTCAGTTTCAGTACCTTTGACATGCTCAGATGTAATCGTCCAGGCTCGAAGGCGAAAATCCGATGTCCAGGATGGTATTACCGTCCGTGATCACCGGCCGCTTGATCAGGGTTGGGTGGGCCAACAGCAGTGCGGCCAGTTCCGTTTTGTCATCGACAGCCTGCTTCTCCTGTTCAGAGAGTTGCCTCCAGCTCGTGCTGCGTTTATTGAGCAGGTAAGGCGCATGGGTAGAGGACAGCCAGTCCTGCAGCAATTCTTCGGCTAATCCATCGGCACGAAAATCATGAAAAGTATGCGGGACATTTCTTGTTTGCAGCCATCTCATGGTCGAGCGGCAGGTGTCGCAGTTGCGGATGCCGTAGACATGGAGATGGATTCGATACTCACTCGACATTGCGCAGTATCTCGTTGACGCCCGTGCTGGCCCGTGTTTTCTCATCCACCTGCTTGACGATGACCGCGCAGTAAAGCGAGTGGCTGCCATCCTCTGCGGGCAGCGACCCCGGCACCACGACCGACCCGGCAGGAACCCGGCCACGTAGTATTTCACCTGTATCGCGGTTGTAAATGCGGGTGCTCTGACCAATGTATACGCCCATCGACAACACGCTGCCGCGCTCCACGATCACACCTTCCACGACTTCTGAACGGGCGCCCACGAAACAGCCGTCTTCGATAATCGTCGGGTTGGCCTGCAGAGGCTCCAATACGCCCCCAATACCCACACCACCAGAGAGGTGAACATTCGCGCCGATCTGGGCGCATGAACCGACCGTAGCCCAGGTATCCACCATCGTTCCAGCTCCCACGTGGGCCCCGATGTTCACGTAGCTGGGCATCAGCACCACATCGTTTCCGATGTACGCGCCGCGGCGAACGGTTGCGGGCGGCACGATCCGTGCCCCGGTCTGGTCGATCGTGTCGCCGGAGCCGTGGCCCCAGCGCAATGGGAGCTTATCGAAGAAACGGGTGAAGCCCGCCTCGATCACTTCATTTTCATGCAGGCGAAAGGAGAGCAGCACGGCCTTTTTCAGCCATTGGTTCACTTTCCACTCCCCCGGCGCCCCCAAGGGTTCGGCCACCCGGAAGCGACCGGCTTCGAGTCCATCGAGACATTCCTCGACGGCCTGGCGCAACTCCTGCGGCGCACTGGCCGGTGACAACTTGCCGCGTTCCTTCCAGGCGGATTCAATCAGTGCTTTCATGACAGATTAACCTTCATCGATGTATTCCATGAGCGTTTTTGCCAGTGCCTCCCGGGCCTCTTTTGACAGCGGCTGATGTTGCGGATCACTGACCAGGAAAGTGTCTTCGACGCGTTCCCCGAAAGTTGCAATTCGCGCATTATGAACCTGTGTGTCGTGGATGAAAATGGCCGCAGCAATGCGCGACAATAACCCCGGTCGGTCATTGCAATTGATGTGCATGACCGACCCTGCATTATCCGGGTCCGTGGTAAAGCGGATTTCCGGTTCAGCTGAGAAGTGACGCATACGACGCGGTATCGTGCGCTGAACCGGTTCCCGCGGTTCGCAATCCCGGGTCGCCAGCTGCAGGCGCTGGACCAGTTCCCCGGAATCCACTTCGTTCAGGATGTCACCGTTTTGATCCATCAACTGGAACAGGTCGTAACTCAAGCCGTCCCTGGTTGTCAGCACCCGGGCAGACATCACGTCCAGAGCCATTTCGTCAATGACCGAAGTAATCGAGGCGAACAGCCCGCTGTTGTCTGGCACACAAACCAGCAATTCGGAAACGCCATGGGGCTGGACCGGGCGCACCGCGATACATGACTCACGCTCCCTGTCGTTCACCACGATCTGCGTGGTCCACTCCAACTGATCCGGACTCAGACGCCAGAACGCATTTTCGGGCAAGGTATCCCAGAGTTTGTTGATGGCCCCGGTTTCCACACCCTGGCGCAACAGGCGGCTCAATGCGCCTGCCCGCGTTTCCCGGATACGCGTGGCTCGCTTGATGGGATTCTGCAGTCCGCGCCTCAGCGCATCGCCGGTTGCCAGGTAAAGCTCCCAGAGCAACTTGTTTTTCCAGTTGTTCCACAACTTGGGGCTGGTCCCCGCGATATCGGCCACGGTCAGAAGGTAGAGGTGGTCGAGGTAGCGGGTATTGCCCACCAACTCGGCAAATTGCTGGATATTCAATGGATCCGAGAGGTCCTTTCGCTGTGCTGTGCGGGACATTACCAGGTGGTGCCTGACCAGCCACGCGACCATCTCACGCTCCGCGGGCTCGATATCCAGCATCGCACAAAACGCCGCCGCATCCACCGCACCCAACTCAGAGTGGTCGCCTCCGCGGCCCTTTGCAATGTCATGAAAAATGGCAGCAAGATACAACAGTTCCGGCTTTGCGATCCGCTTGAATACGGACCGTGCATGCGGGAAGCGTTCCTGGTACTTGCCGTAAGCGAAGCGGCGCAGGTTGCGCACCACAAACAGGGTGTGCTGGTCGACCGTGTAAACGTGAAACAGGTCATATTGCATGCGCCCGACAATATTACCGAATGCGGGAATCAACGCCGCCAGCAAGCCGTATCGGTTCATCCGCTGCAACTGCGTGTAAACTCCCTGCGGCTGCCTGAGCAACTCGAGAAAACAGCCGTTTACTTGCTTGCGGCAGCGGAACTCCTCGTCCACCAGGTACAGGTAATCCCGGATCGCTCGAATCGTGGATGCCGTGACACCGTGCAGGCTTTCATCGCGGGCCAGCAAGACGAACAGTTCCATCAGGGCCACCGGCCGTTCCACAAACACCGGCTCGGCCCTGAGTTCGACAAAACCGTTGCGGGCCTGGAAGTTTTCGTTCAATACGATGACCTCGTCCTGCCCGGAAGACAACAGTGCTTCCTGAAGTAACTGCAACAGGCTCTCGTTGAGGCGCTCCAGGCGCATCACGGTCCGGTAGTAAAGCTGCATGAACTGTTCTACAGCCAGGCTGGTTTCGCTGTCTTTAAATCCAAAGCGTTCAGCTATCTGGCGCTGAAAATCGAACAGCAACCGGTCCTCCCCACGGCCGGCCAGGCTGTGCAGCGCGTAGCGAACCCGCCATAAAAAATGCTGCCCGCCCACCAGGTCGCGGTGCTCCGATTGGCTGATGTAGCCATGCTCCACCAGCCCGTGCAAGGTCTGGGCGCCCAGGTGCCTGCGTGCGACCCAGGAGATCATCTGGATATCCCGCAGCCCTCCGGGACCTTCCTTGATATTGGGTTCCAGGTTGTAGGCTGTGTCGTGGTAACGCTCGTGGCGCTGTTTTTGCTCTTCGAATTTCGCCTCGAAGAATTCCCTCGCACTCCACATTCGCGAAGATGATGTAAGGTCGAGCATCTCGTCCAGCAAGTCCATGGAACCGGCCAGCAGGCGGGACTCCATGAAGGTCGTTGCCGTCACCACGTCATTCGCGGCGTCCTCGGCACATTCCGATACGGTCCGCACGCTGTGTCCCAGGTAAAACCCTGCATCCCACAGCAGTTGGACAAAGGCCTCGATTTCACCCTTGCACAAGGCTTTTTCTACATCGTCACCCAGCAGAATCAGCAGATCGATATCTGAATTAGGGTGTAGTTCGCCACGACCGTAGCCACCGACCGCCAACAGGCTGATGCTGTCGGTAAAGGGAACCAACTTTTTCCAGGCCAGTAATAACAGCTGTTCGACAACCCAGGCGCGGGAGTGGACCAGCTGGACAACGTCCTCGCCGCTCCAGAACTGCTGCTCCAGACCGGCATCGGCGTTTTCCATCGATGAGCGCAGGAAATCACGCAGGGAAGCCGTTTGTGTAACGCCGTCCTGCGCCGCCAGCTCGATAACGCCGGCACTTTCAATCGTTTTGATTTGCTCCAGTTCCAGGCAGCCTTTGGTTGCCGGCAGTGCCGCCAGACGTCCATGCATGGTCAGAGATCATCCCCGGGCAGGCGGGTCAGAACATCGCAACCGTCCTCGGTTACGGCCATGGTATGTTCCCACTGCGCAGAAAGGCTGCGGTCACGCGTGACTACTGTCCAGCCATCGGGCAGTAGTTTGGTTTCCCGGCGACCGAGGTTGATCATGGGTTCGATGGTGAAAACCATGCCCGGTACCAAAATCTCACCGGTACCGGTGCGGCCATAATGCAGCACCTGCGGGTCTTCATGGAAGCCCTTGCCGATACCGTGGCCGCAATACTCGCGCACCACGGAACAGCCCTGCCGCTCCGCGTAACGCTGAATGGCGTGGCCAATGTCGCCTAGCCGGACGCCCGGCTTGACCATTTCAATTCCGATCACCATGGAACGGTAAGCGATTTCGCTGAGCCGTTTACCCTTGATGGTCGGCTTGCCCACCATGAACATTTTGCTGGTATCTCCATGCCAGCCATCCTTGATGACGGTGATATCGATGTTCACGATATCTCCGTCTCTGAGGCGCTTCTCACCCGGAATCCCGTGACAGATGACGTGGTTGACCGAGGTGCAGATGGAGCGCGGAAACCCCCGGTAATCCAGCGGCGCGGGAATGGCCTGCTGAGCGCCGGTGATGTATTCGTGACAGATTTCATCCAGCTCGATGGTCCTGATACCCGGCTGAACATGTGGCTGTATCATGCGCAGAACCTCGCCGGCCAACTGACCGGCGACCCTCATTTCCTCAATTTCGTCCCTTGACTTCAGGATGATTCCCATTTTTGCACGTTGCCTGACCGTATCGCTTTTATTCCAGTGAGCACGCAATGATTTGAACATTGGGGCCTTCGCCACTTAAAAATACATTGTACATTGCATTCACAAGCGTTTTAATCGGTCGGTTAAACTAATGCCTTATGACGGCTGGCTCTGCACCCGGGATAATTACCCATTACCGGAAAACGTGTCACGCCAACCGGGGGCAATGGGAGAAAAACAGGCATGCGTAAGTTCTTCAAGTACATTCTTCCGCTCGGGCTGATCGCACTATCTGTCGTGGTGGTTGTCATCATGGTTAGTGTCGCCAAAGGCAAGCGACCTGACCGCGATGATACGACTGACCAGGCAATACGGGTTGATGCCATAGCGGCGGAAATTGCTTCTTTGAATTTCGTTGTGACCTCGCAGGGCTCGGTAAAGCCCAGGACGGAAACCACGCTGGTGGCCGAAGTCGCCGGGAAAATCGTTTCAGTTTCCGCAAACTTCATCTCCGGGGGCTTTTTTCGGCAAGGTGAAATCCTCCTGCAAATTGATCCGAGTGACTATGAAACAGCCCTGTTGCGCGCCCAGGCCAGCCTGGCTGCACGCAAAGCACAATTGGCCGACCAGCAGGCCCGCTCTGACCAGGCCCTCAAGGACTGGACCAACCTGGGCCGCCAGGGGGAGCCCTCGGACCTGACCTTGCGAATACCGCAGCTGGCGGAAGCACAAGCCGGCGTTCAAGCTGCCGAGGCGGAACTCAAGGAGGCCGAACGCGACCTCCAGCGTACCCGGATCAGTGTGCCGTACGATGGCCTGGTGCGGAACAAAAAGGTGGATGTAGGGCAATACGTAACGCCAGGAACCCCTCTGGGCGTCACCTTTGCGATCGACCGGGCGGAAATAAGGCTGCCCCTGTCCAACAGTGACCTTGCTTACCTTGACCTGCCCTCAGCCACCCGTCTCGACAAGGCCCACCGCGTACCCGTGACACTGACCACCGAAGGGGCGCAGTCAAGCGGCGAGTGGCAGGCGGAAATCGTCCGGACCGAAGGCGTGGTGGATGAAATCAGCCGGGTTATTTATGCCGTTGCGGAGGTAGTCGACCCCTATGGTGTGCTGGGCCAAAGCAACCAGTTGGAACTGAAAATGGGCACTTTTGTACGCGCGCAAATCCAGGGATTGCGTGCTGACGATGTCATTGTATTGCCACGTTCAGTCTTGCAGGCAGACGATACCGTGCTGATCGCCAATGACGAACGCATTTTGGAAATCAGGCAGGTCACGGTGCTAAGGGCTGAACCGCGCAACGTCTATATCAGTGACGGCATTGAAGCGGGAGAGCTGGTCGTAACAACCTCGATGGATGCGCCCATTCCCGGTACACGCCTGGCGGTCACCGGGGAAGACCCGCCTGAGCCCGCAACAGATTCAGACCCGGGAGCAGAGCAGTGAACCAGGGCCCCTATGCATCGATGATCACCTGGTTTGCCCGCAACACCGTCGCGGCTAACCTGCTGATGGTGATCCTGCTGGTGGGTGGGTTTTACACCGTGCTCACGATCAAGAAGGAAATCCAGCCCAGTATCGAAACCAATTACATCACCGTTCGTGTCCCGTTCCTGGGCGCCACGCCGCTCGATGTGGAGGAAGGCGTAGTCATCAAGATAGAAGAAGCCATCCAGGACATCGAAGGCATCGAGGAAATCGTATCAACGGCCAGCCGTGGAACCGGCACCGTAACCGTCGAAGTACACGCAGACTACGAAGTCACCGAGGTGATGGACCAGGTGAAGAACCGGGTCGATGCGATCTCCACTTTCCCCGACAACACCGAGCGGCCGATCATCTCCCGCACCCAATTCCAGCAGCAGGTTGTTATCGTCAGCGTGTATGGCGACGTGAATGAACGCACCCTGAAGGAGTTTGCCAAGCAGGTAAGAAACGAGATTGTCACCCTGCCGGGCGTTACCCGCGCCGAATTTTTTGGTCTGCGGCCCTACGAGATCAGCATCGAGGTCAGTGAATTCACGCTGCAGCGTTACAACCTGACCCTGTTGGAAGTGGCACAGGCAGTACGTCGCAGTTCACTTGACCTGTCGGCCGGCGCGATCCGCTCCGAGGCCGGGGACATCCTGGTCCGCACCAAGGGCCAGGCCTACATTGGCCGGGATTTTGAAGACATCGTCGTGCGCAGCAACCCGGACGGCACCCGCGTGTTGTTAAAGGACGTGGCGCATATCCGGGATGAATTCACCGAGGGTGACCGCTACTCGGAATACAACGGCAAACCGGTGATTTCCATCCAGGTGCTGTCTGTCGGCAACCAGAGCGAACTGGACATTTCCGCAACCGTGCACCAGTTTGTGGAGGAAAAGACCGCAACCCTGCCCAAAGGTGTCTCGATCGCTGCCTGGGCAGACGTCAGTTATTACCTGAAGGGCCGTCTCGACATGATGGTCAAAAACCTGGTGATGGGCGCAGCGCTGGTGTTCCTGATCCTGGCCCTGTTCCTGCGCCTGAAACTGGCTTTCTGGGTGATGGTGGGCCTGCCGATCGCCTTCATGGGCGCTTTTTTCCTGATGCCCATGGTGGATGTTACCGTCAATATGCTGAGCCTGTTCGGGTTCATCCTGGTTTTGGGTATCGTGGTGGACGATGCCATCGTCATCGGTGAGAGTTCCTATACCAATATCCGGGCCAAGGGCCATTCGGTCGATAATGTCGTGGAGGGCGCGCTCCAGGTTGCTGTACCCGCAACTTTTGGCGTCCTCACCACCATGGCGGCATTCATCCCCATATTGATGGTATCGGGAATGTCCGGACAGTTTTTCTCCGCCATTGGCTGGGTCGTGATTCTGTGCCTGACATTTTCCCTGGTGGAATCCAAGTTGATCCTGCCGGCCCACCTTGCGCATATGAAAGTGAAGCACTACGAAAAGGATACGCACAACGCCTTCATTCGCTTTCAGCGATTTTTCAGCGAGGGGCTGCACCATTTCGTTGACCGCCATTACGTTCCTTTTCTTGCCAGATCACTCAAACACAGGTACCTGACGCTTTCCGTTTTTATTTCGCTGCTTATACTTTCAATCGGATTGCTGGCAGGCGGCATATTGCGTTTCGTGTTTTTCCCCGATATCACCGCGGATTTTCTGCAGGTCGAATTGCAAATGATTGAAGGCACTCCGGCCAGGCAGACACACGAAGCATTACGCCGCGTCCAGGCCGGGTTGTGGGAGGTGGATCGCAAAGTCAGTGAGGAACAGGGAATGGAGTCTGGCGCCGTGGTATCCAGCGCATTATCCTGGGCTCGTACCGACACCAACGGACGAATCATTACCGAACTGGTGAAAGAAAATGACGACGTCATCGATGGACCGGAAGTGTTACGCCGCTGGCGTGAAGAGGTCGGCGACCTTCCCGGCGTTAAAACGCTGGGCTTTGAAGGTGCGACCGGACCGGGCGGCGGACCGTCGATCTCATTGCAGTTGATTGGCGCCAATATTGAGCAGGTGGGCCGTGCCGCCAAGGAACTGGAAACCCGAATACGCAAATACGATGGTGTGTTCGATATACGCAATTCCTACGAAAGCGGCATCCCCGAAATCAAGCTTAATATCAAGCCCGAGGCGGAAGTGCTGGGGCTGACGCTTTCCGACCTTGCCAGGCAGGTACGTGCCGGTTTCTACGGTGAGGAAGTTCAACGCGTACAGCGCGGACAGGACGAGGTCAAAGTCATGGTGCGTTTCCCGCGCGATGAGCGTGATTCGGTTGGCTACCTCGACAACATGCGCATCCGGACGCCGGACGGGGGGCGCGTGCCCTTCCATGCCGTGGCCGCAGTGGAATTGTCCGAAAGCCCCACCACCATCCAGCGCTTCGACCGCGAACGCGCCGTGCAGGTATCTGCCGAGGTGGACAAGGAAAACTTTGAACCGGGTAAAATCACCGCGGATATCATCGAGAAAGAACTGCCCGAAGTACTGGCGCAGTATCCTGGCGTGAGAACCCGTCTCAGCGGCGAAAGCCAGGCGGCACGGGAGGTGCAACAGGACCTGATCAAGGGCGCCCTGTTTGCTGTGTTCCTGATCTACGCGCTGATGGCCATCCCCCTGCGCTCCTATGCCCAGCCCCTGATTATCATGTCGGTGATACCGTTTGGGACGATCGGCGCCCTGGTCGGCCACTGGATTCTCGGTATCCAGGTCAGCATGATGAGCTTCTTCGGCATCATTGCCCTGGCCGGCGTGGTGGTTAACGACAGCCTGATCCTGGTCGACTTCGTCAACCGTGAGCGCAGGCTGGGTGTACCCCTGTTCCAGGCGGTAACCGACGCGGCGAGCAAGCGCTTCCGTGCCATTCTGCTGACCTCGCTCACCACCTTTTTCGGCCTGGTCCCGATCGTGCTGGAAACCAGCCTGCAGGCACAGATCGTGATTCCCATGGCAACCTCGCTGGCTTTTGGCATCCTGTTCGCGACCGTCATCACCCTGTTCCTGATCCCCTGCCTGTACATCGTCCTCGACGATTTCGGCAGATGGTGGGATGAGGCATGGAGCCATATCCTTCCCGGGAGAACAGGAAAGGGGGATATACACCCGGGGATCGTACATTCGGAAACGAAACTGGCCGCAGACCCCCCCGAGTCATGAAGCCAGCGTAATGAACGTGAGAGAACTGCTGGCCGAAGGCCGCAGGCAACTGGCAGCCGAGCCGGTGGGTGGGCTGGAGGCCGAAACCCTGCTGGGAGAGGTGTTGAGTGTCAGCAGGGCCTGGCTGTACGCCAACCCGGAACAATGCCCTGCCCCGCACCTGAACCAGCGATTTCTGCAACTGATCGGGCGACGTGAAGCCGGCGAACCGCTGGCCTACCTCACGGGTACCCGTGAGTTCTGGTCGTTGCCGCTGAAAGTGACCCCGGAGGTGTTGATTCCGAGGCCGGAAACGGAGTTATTGGTCGAGACTGCGCTGGCTTACATTCCCACGGATGCTGCCTGGCGAATTGCTGACCTGGGCACCGGCAGTGGCGCCATCGCGCTGGCCATCGCCAGCGAACGGCCCCGCTGTGAAATTCACGCGACCGAGTACAGCAAGGCTGCCCTTGAGGTGGCAAAGGAGAACGCGCAGACCCTTGCCCCTGGAAGGGTAGAGTTTCACGCCGGTTGCTGGCTTACTCCACTTACGGGCAAGTTCCAACTGCTGATTAGCAACCCCCCGTACGTGGCCTCCGATGACCCGCACCTGCAACGGGGAGATTGCCGCTTTGAGCCTGTCGATGCACTGACCCCAGGCCGTGATGCGCTGGCGTCTATCCGGCACATCGCCAGCGAGTCCCTGCACTATCTCGAGCAGGGTGGAATGCTGGCGTTCGAGCATGGCTACGACCAGGGTGCCGAAGCGCGGCAAATGCTGGTGGAACTGGGTTACCGGGAAGTGGGCACATGCAGTGACCTGGAGCAGCGCGACCGGGTGACTTCAGGTATTCGGGAATGACCGGATTTTCGAACCCCGGATACAAAAGCAGACCGACATCCTGTCGATCTGCTGGTTTGTTGGAGCCCTGTGTGTTCTGGGATTAAGTATCCCCCCTTTGTAAATTAATGTCAACAGCTAAATGGGCAAATTTACAACAAATTCGCAAAAATAATACAGGCCGCTAGGTAAAGCGTTTCGCGGCAGCCAATCCGATCGCCAAAACCAGGAAAATCATCAGGAATTTGCCGTAACGGTTCAGCGTTTCGATGCGCTTGACGATTTTCGTATTGAACATCGTACACTCCTCCCCTTTGCCCGGAAGGATGTACAGGCCCTGGCAATCGATGATGTCCGGGCTGAAGTTATCCCGCACGCTTTCGCTTACATTACAGAGGATGCCATCGGGATCAACGTTGCGTATTTCCCACCCTTTCGGTGATCCCTCATTGATATAGCGGGACCCGGAGTACTCACCGCTTTCACAGTCCAGGCTGACCCGGATGTCATCCTCATCACCCGATGCACCGATCCACTTGTTATAAACCGTGAGGGTAACCGGATCCTGCGTTACCTCGATGCGGCATTGGTTGCCATGCCCCGCAGTGATTCGGGTAAAGCGGCAGCCTTTCCTGTCGGCCAGCGGGCCGCTGTCACCGCTCGCGGAGTACACAGCTGTATACCCCCGGGGAAGATCTGCTGTCACCCGGCAACTGGCGCGGGGATTTTCAAAATCCGCGATATCCAGTTCCAGCTTGCCGGCTCCTGCCAAGGTGAATGTTCCGTTTTCCGGGTGGCCCTGGCCGCACGACAAATCAAACTTCAGTACCGGCAGCAAGCGTTCACTGAACTTTCCGGTGACACCTATCGTTGCCAGGGTGCTCTCTTGCCCCTGCAGCGGCAGGGAAATTAGCAGCAACAACAAAAGCAGCGGCCCGGTGAGCGATTTTTTTGTGAGAT